>Ga0255346_1002687_pt1 | contig 22113 bp, 18 predicted proteins | sample wastewater_treat_FD_194410 | JGI IMG/M metagenome (GOLD analysis project Ga0255346, IMG submission 194410) | Wastewater microbial communities from Lulu Island WWTP, Vancouver, Canada - plant22 | ecosystem: Engineered > WWTP > Wastewater > Unclassified | place: Canada: Vancouver, British Columbia... | reverse complement strand
ATCATTGGTATACTAGATTTTTTGAATATAGATTATCAAAAACATTTATTACAGACTCCATAAAATCTAGATTCATGGTCATGTAAGCGTTTTCCATGTCTGCTCGTCTTCATGTCTGGTCTACAAATTTATTCCATTCATCGCTAACATTGCTAACATAAGCTCTACATTCTTGAGTAAACTTTTCAATCCCCAATTTTTCTTCTATATCTTTTTTTCCATCCAATCATAATTTTTGTTCTACAGCTTTTTCTACTGGTAAACCATGACAATCTCGCCCTCGATCTCTGATTACTTTGTATCATTTCATGGTCTTGTATCTTCATACAAGGTCTTTCATTACTCCTACTAAACCATGTCAAAAGTGTGGCTCTCCACTAGCAAAAGGTGGTCAATCGTAAGTGATCGCTTCCAAAGTGTCAGATCTTTGATCAATAGATTTTTGAAAAATTTTATGTTCTTTCCAATATCTGGTTAAATTATCGATTAATTCTTTCTGACTCATTTTTTGTGAAATGAATATTAATATAAAAAATAACAACAAAAAAAACTTATCAACTCAATGTGTATTAATCTTTCTTAGTTTTTCAATTGAAAATTAGTTTTTTTGTTGGTTTATGTTGGTAAATAAAGCATGAATTATCATTTCAAGAGAAACTTGTCATTTCAATTAAGTGAACGAAGTGAGCATACAGAGAAATCCTTTTATTGAAAAATATCATAAGTAGTTTCAAAAACCGCAAAATAATAGATATTAAATTATTATTAAATATTTTTATGTAAAAATTTTAACAGTATTTTACCTTAAATCAGATAAAATTCATAAATAAAAACATTTTACATATTTTAGATATATGAATCTTGATATTTATCTACAATAGTAGAAATTTTTTATGTTTTCTAAATATGACTGAAAAAAATTACACACACTTAGATCTACAATAGTAGAATTTTTTTATGTTTTCTAAATACTATAGAGTTTGGAGATAATACAGCATCTACAATAGTAGAAATTTTTTATGTTTTCTAAATTATTTCATTGATATCTCGTAGGTGTTCATATCTACAATAGTAGAAATTTTTTATGTTTTCTAAATCCCACCCTCTCCATTCACCGCTATCTATCTACAATAGTAGAAATTTTTTATGTTTTCTAAATTATTTTATCGTGTCAATAGTTTATTATCTACAATAGTAGAAATTTTTTATGTTTTCTAAATGAAGATGACCCAACTAACACCGACTCGCATCTACAATAGTAGAAATTTTTTATGTTTTCTAAATTACTTTTACTCATTTTCTGCCCTTAATCTACAATAGTAGAAATTTTTTATGTTTTCTAAATAAAATGATTATAATTAACAACATACAATATCTACAATAGTAGAAATTTTTTATGTTTTCTAAATTAGAACACGAGATTATGTGATGGACTGTCATCTACAATAGTAGAAATTTTTTATGTTTTCTAAATTCGAACGCTGAGTATGATTCCAGACTTTATCTACAATAGTAGAAATTTTTTATGTTTTCTAAATGGCACAAGTTGCTTGAGTAGTATCTTGAAATCTACAATAGTAGAAATTTTTTATGTTTTCTAAATTAACTAACTTAGTTAAGAAACTATTCCATCTACAATAGTAGAAATTTTTTATGTTTTCTAAATGTTTATAGACTTATTTAGGTCTATTTATCTACAATAGTAGAATTTTTTTATGTTTTCTAAATGCTTGCTTTGTCTTTACTTGTTTACAGATCTACAATAGTAGAAATTTTTTATGTTTTCTAAATAACCATTCTCTTCAAAAGAAATTCTATCTACAATAGTAGAAATTTTTTATGTTTTCTAAATTTTTACAACTGTCATTGAGTTTCTTGAAATCTACAATAGTAGAATTTTTTTATGTTTTCTAAATTGGACCAATTAGAATTATGAATATATTTAATCTACAATAGTAGAATTTTTTTATGTTTTCTAAATACCGCTGGGCTATAGCATGCTTAACATCTACAATAGTAGAAATTTTTTATGTTTTCTAAATAACTTAGACAGGTCTATAATTCTTTGGTATCTACAATAGTAGAAATTTTTTATGTTTTCTAAATGACCCAAAATCGATGGAAAAGAAATCAAAATCTACAATAGTAGAAATTTTTTATGTTTTCTAAATTTATGCTGGTCACGTATTCGGTATATATCTACAATAGTAGAAATTTTTTATGTTTTCTAAATAAAAATATGTATCACTTCCGAAACTGAATCTACAATAGTAGAAATTTTTTATGTTTTCTAAATTGATTGATTGATAAAAATCCTTTACCAAATCTACAATAGTAGAAATTTTTTATGTTTTCTAAATGTGACGAAGCTCCATTTTGTTTCTCATGGAATCTACAATAGTAGAAATTTTTTATGTTTTCTAAATAAACGAGCTTAAAGATACTAAGACTCATCTACAATAGTAGAAATTTTTTATGTTTTCTAAATTTCATAGATGTTCACGCTCACCGAGCGTATCTACAATAGTAGAAATTTTTTATGTTTTCTAAATATTATAAAATACAAAAACGATGAAAAAATCTACAATAGTAGAAATTTTTTATGTTTTCTAAATGATACAAAACATTAAAGTATTGTTTTAAATCTACAATAGTAGAAATTTTTTATGTTTTCTAAATTAAAAAGAAAGAAAATGACAAACAAAATCTACAATAGTAGAAATTTTTTATGTTTTCTAAATTTATATTATAATATTATAAAAAGATGAATCTACAATAGTAGAAATTTTTTATGTTTTCTAAATAGATTTGGCGCAAGCCCAGACGGCGTTTATCTACAATAGTAGAAATTTTTTATGTTTTCTAAATGAGCAAGTTGAAGACATCTGCGTGTCAAATCTACAATAGTAGAAATTTTTTATGTTTTCTAAATTGAAAAAAATGAACGGCTGCGCCATTGAGCATCTACAATAGTAGAAATTTTTTATGTTTTCTAAATCCCACTTTTGGCTTATTTATGCTATTTTCTCGGCGATCGTAGAAGATCATCACTCCGAGAAAAGTAGCATAAGACCATCTTTTGATTTTAGGAAGATGGTAGGTTTACATATTTATAGAATACATAACATAATTTCTAGTAACCTTACGGCTACAATTGTAGTTTTTTATAAAAAATGTTAATGATCAATTAATTATTTTCAATGATACTGAATATTTAGATAAATTCAATAGATTTATGCAAAAATTAATTCTTCCTCTTCATGAACGGCATATCCATACCTATAAACTTTCTTTTCACAAGGTCAGCATAGGTTTAATATTAAAATGCTGTCTGTCATTTCAAATTTCTTTGAAAATGTTTTTTCGATTTTCAAAAGTATTATATTCAAAATTCTATCACTATTTTTTATTTCAAATACAGAGTATTGTAGTCTTCTTCAATATTTTTCTAAAAATTTAGAAAATCTGGTCCTAAGTTTGTTGTTACTAATGTCATAAGAAACTATTAACATCTGTATTTTTTATAATGTAAAAATAGGAAATTCTCTTTTTGGATCCATCATATATCTATAATATCATTTGATATAGGCAAATATCTCCATTTTTTCATCTAATAATGCTTGTAGAAAATTTCATATATATGGTTTTTGTTTTTCTCGTGAAATACTATATTCTCATTTTGAAAACTTGAAATCTTTTTCGTTTATTTGTCAGAGATTGTACATTTTCCTAATTTTTTTATCAATAATACACCTAAATGGCTCCACTAAATCACATACTAAAGACTTTCTTTCATAAAAAAGTTTGTGATAAACTCATTTATAAACATCAAATCAATAAAGGTTTAAGTTGGCTTCAATAAAATTATACAAAAACGAATAACCGATATCCAATAAAAAATTAATTATATCATTCCTAGTTCTTGGCATTCTCCTATACCATTTCATTTCTTCAAAATAATTGGAAAAAAATAATTTTGCAATACTACCTTCAATTCATCTGAGACTATCGTCATTATCTGCTGAATCTATTTTTTTGATTGTATCTTTTATTTTTTTAATACTGTCTTTCATACTATCTGTTTTTCATCTAATTTCCTGTAATAAAGACACTTGATTTGTTGCTTTGTTTTTTATAATCATTTTTGCTATATCCAATTCATTTGGATTATTGTATTGTTTTTCTCTGAGAATATAATTTCATTGAAGAGTATTACCAATCATAAATTTGGGCTTTAAGTTGTATCATAGACAATAAATTGGGATTTGGTATTTCATAAGTTTGTCTATTAGTTTGCTACTAATTGTAAAATCTCATATAATAAAAATACAAAAAATTTTTGAACATGAAATTTGATTCACAATTTTTTCATCCTCTTTTATTAAAACATTGTTGTTGCGTAATGATAAACCTTTCCGTTCATCAGAACTTATTACTAAAATCTGTTTTTCCTTGAAGTCAGGGGCTGAAAGCATTTTCTAGAAACTAAAAAAGTAAAATATCGTTTTTTAATAAAAACTAATAGCTATCACAAAGCTCTCTATATATACATTTTTTACATTTTTCTGGATTTGCTTCAAATGGTTTACTTGGATCAAACTTGCGAAATTCATCTAAAAACTTTTCAAATTCTTCAATTTCTTCTTTGTTGGGGATGGGAATGTCATAAATTTTATTGTCGCTGAGAGAGTGGATTTTGAGTTTTTTGACTTCATATCACATTTCTGTTAAACAAAAATATTGTGCGTAAACTTGGTAAATTTGTCACTGATATAATTTAGATATTTTAGTTTTCCTTTCTATAATCGTTTTTTTATCTGTTTGATAGATATCTACTTTACCAACAAGATTATATTTTTCAGAATAAATCCCAAATCACTGTAATATGTTTTTTGAAGTAGAGTAGTGCTTGTTATCTATATTTTCATGACTTATTGTTCATTTAACTTGCGGTGTATCTTGGTACACCTGCCTTTCATAATCCTCGTAAAGATTGTGAAAATAAATGGATTTTGGACAGAAAAGAAAGTCGTTGAGGGAGGAAATACGGATATTTTGTTCCATTACTCTTATATAAAAAATAAATTAAGAGTGTGAAAAATTAATATTACCAGACATTGTATATGAGGAATTTTCATTATCAGAGTTTTTTGATTTTTTATTCTCTTCAAATGTGTTAGTTTGACTGGGCTTGTCGATTGATTGGTTTTCATATCACTTGTTTTCAACAAATTCTAATCACCTTTTTGCAATAATATATGCTGCAATTTCATCACAACTTTTTAAGTTATATTTTTTGACCCACTCTTCTTTTCTAGTGTCATATCCACAATTTACACAAATCATTGGATCTCAAACAATTTTCATATCTGTTTCAGTTAAAATTGTCTTTCCAACCCTAGTTTCTATCAACAGAGATTTCTTTTTTAATTCGTTTGTATCTGGTATACTCTGATACGCAATTCGTCTTTCATTTAGCAGAGGATTGTTTTCAAATAATAAAAGTTTTTTATCTTTTTTGTTTGCCATAATTTCAATTCAGTTCTCTTGAATATTTATGTTACTTGAATATTTTCATGGGATAAATCAACATTCAGGACATTCTTTAGAAGAATTTTCTTCATTAACAAAAACAACCTTTCACCATGCGCAATTTTTATCTTTTAATAAAGTTAGTTGCTTAATATCTTCTTGTCTTTTTAATCTAGGTGAAATTTGAATTCACTTTGTGTTATCTTGTTTAGATAAAAGATAATTACACTTTTGTATAATTTTGTCTTGTATCAATTGATATGGTGAAATACCTTTATACATTCTTTCTTCTTTTGCGGATACTTTTTCATATTCCTGTTCTGAAAATAATGTCATTCATCTAATACGACCAATTTCTTGATCTAAATTTTCAAATACAATAAGAGCATTATATTTTTTTGACATTTGAGTAATATAAGAAACTACTTTTCAAACAAATCATCCTCTGATTTTAGTACTTGCCAATAAATCTTTCTCTAGAATCTCCATCTCTTCATTAGTGTGATCAAATGCTTGTAAATGATATCTAATTTTATTAGTTGCTTTTAAGTGTTCAAATGCATAATTGTAATCAAATACTTTGTTTCAATGATTATCAACGATTCAAAGCTTTTCTGGTGCTATATCTTCCAGTATTTTTAGCACTTCAATTAATGTTTCTTTTGACATTTTTGAGATAACTTGGTTTTGGAATTTTTCAGGGAAGTATCGCCCTAAAGTGTATGGTTTATTTCCTTGTCCTCAAACTAATAATTTTTGTTTTCTTTTATAAGGTTGTCAATCAATATAACAATCATCTAATTCCACAAAGTCTCATTTGTTATTTATCATAGAAAGGTCTTTGATAATCGGCTTACCTTCTTCATCCAAAACAACTCTTTTTTCATTATCAATAAGACAAATGGTAGCTAAGCTATTTTCTCAAAGATCAATACCTATTGCATATGATTTATCTACCTCATCCAAGATTTTCTTTTGCAATTTATCAAGAGGAAGCTCTTTGGTTGGATAAAATACAAGTTGAAAATCTCAGATTATTTTGTTTTCTTTATATCTCAATTTACTTGTTTCGTAATTGGGATTATGATCAGAAATTTCTTCAACAACTTTAGCAGGACGAACATAAAGATTTGATTCTGGATTTAATCTAATATTACTAGAATTATCTCCAAATAAAGATTCCCAGTATATTGTAAAAAGATTTTGTTTTCCCATTATACTTATATCTTTTTTAATACGATTTTTATCTCTTTCTGTTTTAGCAAAATATGGATCTACAGCAAAATCCTTGTTGTAAATCTGATAAAAGTCTAAAATTCATTTTTTATCAAGATCATAAATTATTTGCTTACTAATACTTTCCCATTTTGTTATATAACAGGTTTTAGTAACATATTTTCTAAACTCAGCAAAGTCGTCAAACTCATTGGATATATTAAATGGTACCCAATTAAAAACTCATCATTCAACTTTTTTATTAAGTTGAGTTATTGCTTCATTCAAAAAAGAAACTAGCTTTCTAAGTTTTGTTTTTTGATCATTGGTTATCGAACGAGAATCTTCACTTCCTTTCTCTTTATAAGTTCTTTTTTCTCGGATATTTTTACAATCCCTATATTCTTTATCATATCGATTAAAATTTAGAGCATTTTTTTCAAAAATAAGTTTCTCTACTGCCTTAGCTGTTAGTGAAGAGTATCTCAAAATCTCAAAATAATCATCGTTTTTTATCTGATTGTCTCATAAATTATCTAATTCATTAATATTATCCCTATCTATCATTACCACAAAATATTTTTCTCAGTTTCTAACAAGTCTTGCGTAATGTGATAATGCTTGTTGAGAATAAAGTTCTTGCTGCTTTGCAAAAAAATCTCATTTTGCTCTACCATATATGACACTAGCATCAATTTTTGCTAGTTTAAGTTCACAATATTCTTTATCTCAAGTAAATTTAGGTTCGTACTTTTTTTGTTCTTTTTTTGCTTTTGATCTTTCTTTTAGAATTTTTTGATAATTAAAATCTCATTCCTTTAATGTTTTCAAATATTCTTTTGCTTGTTTTCTTTCATTAGGACTAGCTGTTTGATTCTCTCTAAGTGCTACTAATTTAGGATCAGTTTTTATTTTTTCTTGTACAAATTTTTTGGTATAATCATCAAAAATCTGTGTAGCTATTACTTTTTTGTCTTCTAAATCAAGCATTTTTGTTTCTAGTATTCTAATTTCTTTTTCCATTTTTTCTACATCTACTTTTTTTCTAATTGCTTTTGCATTAAAACCAAATTTTGAAACCTGGAATCAACTTGTTGGACTATATGATTGTAAATATCTATTTGCGATGCTAAAAATATATCATAAATCTTTATTATCATAATATGATTTTAACATTGTCTTTAACTCATTATCTGTATTTCAGGTTTTATAAATTATATTAGAAATAATTTCTTCTACTTTTTGGACAGCATGAACATACCTTTTGACAGCAAAAGCTATTTCTGATTTTGTGGGTTTTTTGTCTGTATTGCTTGGTTTTTCTAAGCTATCTGCCCAAAGTAAGTAAGAAAGACTATAGTTGGTTGAATGTAATCTATCAAATTTTTCTTTGATATAATTTGAAAATTCTTCTTGAAATTCTTTACTAAGAACTACTAATGTGTTATTTGCACTAAGGGCTTTAGATTTTAATCTGTAAAAATAATCTGAGTCTATTAACTTTATTAAATTTTTATGTATTACTATTTTTTGTGGAGGAAGATTTGATAATATGTTTAATATCTCTTTTTGTTGTTTGTGTATTGGTTTCAATTTTTCAAATAGAACATGAGGATCTGATTCAAAACTACTATCAAAACTACATCTTTTTAAAGTAAATTCACTAGGTTTGAGTTCAAATTTAATGGTTTTAATAACCTCATATAAATTTGTTAATTTTTCCATCATTGTATTTTTTTAAAAAATTAAAATTCTTTTTGTGTAAAATTATCCCATTCTACATTAGTGATTCATAAAGTTTTTTCATTATCATTAATTTTGTTCAAAATCATTACTCCTTTTCTAGCTATATTGTATGCTCCATTTGCATCTCAATTGAAATGTGTTCCTTGAAAACCATTATCTGAGTGAAATTCACAAGCTGGACATTGTAAATATCCTCAATCATCTCACTCTTTGCTATTTCTGATTTGAAGTAACAAGTTTCGATAAAACATAAAGTCTTTAAATAGTTTAACATCAGATTTTTCTAGCATCGATTTTACGATGTTGTTTTCATCAATTCAATACTCCTTGAATAAGTCACTAAATTTTTCTGAAAGAACTATTTCTGTAGATTTAAATGCTGTTCATTTTTCAATTCTTTCATTAAACAATCTAATTTGATTTTTTGTAGTAATTTTTCGATCAAGTTTTTCTCTTTTATTTCCTTTCTTATCTTCTAAGCTTTCTAATTTATAAAAGAAATAAAAATCTAATCATTTTTTTTCAATTTTTAGATCAATGTCTTTTATCCATTTTTGAATTGATGCCAAGGAATCATATTTTTTGTAAACATTTTTTCTAAATCAGCACACAGGACAAGTTACAGATGTATATCAAGCTTGAGTATAAAATAATATTCATGTTTGTGCATAGATGTCTTGGAAGTTATCAACTTTAGGAGTTAATTGATATGCATTATAAAGTCATCACAATTCATTATCAGCTTTATTTTTATCAACAACAAAATTTAATTTTTTAGCCAAAGCTAACTCAAAGTTTTGGTAAATTTGTCTTTCTACTTTTTTTCTACTATTTTTGAAACCTGAGTTTAGATCTTCTAATACAATAATCGCGTTGTTTTGTATCGCTAGATCAACAATTTTGTTTACTACATGCGAAAGATATCATTGTTTCATTTCTTTAATATTTTCTATTTCGTTCCAATCCACCCTTTCTTTGGCTCTATCTCATTCTTTTTTAACTAATTTGTCATAATAATCTACTTCTTTTTTGCTTCAATCAGGGAGTTTTGAAGTTAATATATTCATACTACATAACTGTTTTTCATCACCTTGTTTCAAAATGTTTCAGTTTTGATCAATAAGTGCATAATAGAGTAAATGTTTTTCTCACCTATCTATTCCAATAACATTCATTGTATGTTTTTTTGCATATTCTTTAACTTTATCATTTATTTTAAACTCATTCTTATTAGTAAAATTTAATGTTATTGGGCAATGAAAGAGTATTTTATTTTCTGTAAATCTTTTATTTTCAATTGCTCCAGTATTTTTCTTTTTCAAATCTTTTTCTTTTTTCTCCGTAACTGTCGCTGGACGGAAGAATATTTCTGCTCTTCAGTTGAGTTTAAAAAAAACTCAGTTATTAAAATTTTCTTTTTCAAATAAAGCTTTCCAGTATTTTGTATGTAGATTTTCTTTTCATTTACGATGTTCTGAAAAATCTTTATTATAAATTTGGAATAGATACAAATTTCATTCTTCTACATATTTGTGTAGAGTGTTTCAGCTTACTGGGACAAAAGAAACTTTATATCATTGATTTTCTACATCCGAGTAAAATTCATTGATTTGTTTATATTCAGATGTGTCTTTAAAATAAAATCAAAATTTTGATCGGTCTGGATGAATACTTAAAGATGATTTCATAAAATCAATTCGTGTATGCAAATCTTGCAACGAAAAATCTTTTCATTGTTTGAAGCTTTCCTTCTTTCTAATATTCAAAACCTTGTCAGATGGGTTGAAAAAATCAATATTTTTGTTTGAGAAAAAAACTTTTGGAAGCATCTTGTTCGGTCATGGCAACAATTTGTACTCTAATTTTTCATATTTCTCTCATTGATCTGAATATAATTCGTGATTTGAATCTTTGAAAATTTTATTTTCTCCTTTTTTCATTATAGCTAAAAAATACTCTCCCTTTCTTCTCAAAATAACTCAAAAGTTATCAGATTCTTTATTTTTATCTCGTCCATCGAGAAAAGTAGAATTATCAAAATTTAACTTAATCTTATCTGTTGAATATTGTTTTTTTGTGATATAGTTTCTTACAGCATTAAAGAATTTATAAGGTTTGAAGTCATCAGAATAAAATTTATCTATCTCATTGTAAAAATCAGAATCAAATTCCACATCAATTAGTTCCTTATCTTTTCATTGTCATTTTTCCAATGAAAAATATCTTAATATCTGTTCAAACTGTAATACTATTTGGATTGTTTCTTTTATAAGTGTCTTGGCTGTCATCTTTAAGTCTCAGATTTTTATGTCTTTCTCTGAATTTCTAAGGTTTGTGGAAAAATTACCAGAGAATAAATTCTTTTCCAAAATATTTGTATAATTTTCTAAGTTTTCTTTTTGAATATTGGCATCCAATACTATAGTTTTTAATAATTGAATAAAAGCATTATCTCAAGCAATAGAAGTATTATACTCCTTCAAACAATCAAACCAATGTTTTTTTAAGAATCATTCAGTCTCCGTAGAATTTAATGCATCCTTAATTTCTTGTAACGAAATCACATCATCACTTTTCTTTCATTTACTTTTCTTGTCTGCATTTTCATCTTCTGGTAAGAGTGATCATAAAACATCCCAATTATTTAAATACTTATTAGAAATATCTTTTAAAGCTGAACTTTTGAAATAAGTTTTTTCGTAATCAAATTTTTCTTCCAAAAGTGCATTTAAGACTGAGTTTATTGATTGCTCAATTCTTTGTTTAGCATCCTCTAGAAATGTTTTCAAATTCTTTTCCAAATCTTCATCATCTTCGATAATTGCATTTACAAACGAAAAAATACTTTCTTTGTCGGGTTTTGCTAATATTTGTTTATGTAATTTTATTAACTTAGGAAGCTTTTCTCATCACTTATTAGTTTGATTATAAGCATTGATTTTTGTGTTAATTCCTCAAATTATATTATTATAGATTTCAATTCATTTTTGATTTAGATGATTTTGAAAACATAAAGCATCAAAGCAATTTTGTTCATCAGAATTTAGATCAATAAATCCTACAAATTTTTCATAAGATTTTTTGTTTTGAAAAAATCTAATCATATTTTCATCAATGACTCTTGTTGCAACTCTAGATGCTTTCCCATCATCTTTATAAAGATTATCTCTATTATCTTTGAAATTTGAAAGATAAGTAAAAAATCAGACAAAATAATCATTAATAAGCTCTTTATAGGGTTTTCAAATCAAATCAGGATTTTTGTATTTTTTACTTTTATCTGTTGTATCTTTAGTATAAATCCTGTCCCCATAGATTTCTGCCAGAATTGGGATGATTTCTTTTTGTCACAAAATCTCGTATCATGAAATTTTTGGATATTTTTTTGCTATTCTAGAATGTTTGAGATAGTTTACGATCTGTTTTCTCAACTCCTTTTTTGCTTTATCAAAATCATCCTTAGATTTCTTTTTTTCACTTTCACTTTTGTGTCTCTCTATTGATCATTTTCGCAGATCATAAACACTTTCATCTAATTCCAAAGATGCTCACTCCAAACTTTCTTCAATTAATTGAGAATGAAGATCATTTAAACACGGTTTGATGATGTTTTGATAAATTTCGTTAATTTTCTTATCTTTTGGAAAAGGATTCTCTCATTCCAAAAGTTCATTTGTTTTTCAAACAGGTTTCAGTTCAAATCTAAGTGTCTTTGAAAGTGGATAGAGGTTGGTAAAGTCAGAAAAGATATCTTTTTTATCACTCATTTTAGAAAAATTACAAAATAAAGATTATCTCCTATATACCAATTTCAAAATTAAATACAACAAAGAAAAAATCTAGCACAAAAAAATGGCTAATCAACATCAGCCATTTTATCTATATTCAACATAATTTAATTTGGGAGGACTTTGATAGAATCCAAATCAATTTGACTTGGTTCTAATGTTATCATCCTTCCCTTGTCTGTTCTTAAGACAACTTCTTCATCACATATCCAGACAATATGTCCTTCTGTGATTGTTCCGTTGTAATCCAATACAACTTTTCTATCTTCAAAATTTTTTAATTGTTCAATAATTTCACTCATAATAATTCTTTTTACTCAATAATTTTAATGGACTCTATCATAATGTCAGGAGTCAAAAGATAAAGGATCTCTCCAGTATCTTTTCGTTTGAAAGTACATTCAAACCGATCAACATTAATCAATTGTCCTTCCAACATTACGGGTGGAATAATCCCGTCAGGTAGGTGGCCATCATAACTAAGGCTAACTACCTTCCTTTCAAATTTAATTAATTTTTCCATAATTTTAGCTTTTAATTACTACTTGATTTTACAACAAACTTACTGATGTCACACATAAGTTGTCTAGCACGACATTTTGTTCGCTTGTTTCTAGTCTTAATAGACATCCATAAAAACCTACAGAAACAAGAACCCCTCTTAGTTTAAGTGGAGGTTTCATTTCTTTCCATCCACAATTTAAGCATCCATCATAAGTTAAGGACACTTTTTTCCCTTCACATTCTTTGAGTTTGTTGGTTAAATTTCCCATAAATTTATATTTTTAATTAATAATTTTGTTAACAAAACTCCTTATATGTATTTTAGATTAAAAGTAAAGTGATTTTTGAAATGTTCTTTTGAAAATGTTTTTATATCGCATCAAAAACAGTCCAAACTAAAAAATGGCTAACTAAACTTAGCCATTTTTATCTTTTTTAAATTTTACTCAATAACAGTTATTGATTCTAGATCAATTTTTTCTGTATCGAATAAAAACTTTTTTCCATTTTCCAGCTTAAATACACACTTATGGTCACCAATGACAGTAAGTGTTCCTTTCATGGTAAATGGTGCTACGATTCCTTCTGGAATATAATCATCATTTATATCTCCATGATAAACTAGAATTAATTTTTTTCTTTCGAATGTTTTTAAAAATTTCATAATTACAATTTTTTTGTTAATAATATTTTGTTATCAAAGTGATTTGTATATATTTAAAACTAAAAATAAAGTCTTCTTTATAATACGATATATCATTTTACAAAAAATGGTGGTATTTGTTCACATATATTCAAATATTTTTGAAATTTTTTAAATTATATTTATACTAAATATAGTTTAATTTTTAATAAAACCGATGACACAAAAACAAAAAAGAATAAAAAATGGTTGAGAAAAAGTGTTTAAATTTTTGGTAGCTATACTGATTTTATTTGTAATTGGATTAGTGTTTTTCAAAGCATCAGTATTTTTCTTCCAAAAACAGATAAATGAACACAAAAGTTCGTTACAACAACAAGAACAACAGCTTTTGGCATACGAAAGTGCAGTTGATTACGACAGGTTTTTATTAGTGAGCGATTTGGAAGAAAGAGTCACCGAAATGCCTCGGTTTGAACATATTCCAAAAATATTACAAATTTTTCAAGATTTAAGAAACTTAGATCCAGCTTCCAATGATATTATAACCTTGTCTGATTTTAATGTAAGTTTAGAGGAAATTACTCTAAAATGAAATGTTTCTACATTAAAAGCCTTATACTACAACTCTCCAACATGAGGTTTTAAGGCATTATTGGAAAGATTTCAAGAGTTAGATTTTATCCAAGATATTACAATTAGAAGTTATAATAGGGTATCTGATAGAAGTTTTGAGTTCGTTTTAAATGCTAAGGTAGTAAGCAATGAATGAAAATAAAGAAATTTTAAACAAATTGATAGGAAATCAAGATGGGACTTTGATTTCTGCCTCAGATTCAGCTTGAGAAGATAGTAATACTACTATTTCCACAGCTAGAGTGGTTTGAGTAAGATATAGGTTTTATACTGTAATTTTGTTATTACTAATTTTTGTAATTTGATATAGTTATCTTTTACCTAGCTATGAAAAATACGAAAATAAAAAAATCGAGCTTTCCAATGTAGAGTTACAGCTTTCTAGTTTTCAAACCAAAAGAGTAAAATACGAATCAAATATCTGATTGGTCGATACCATTAAAAATGTAGAACCTCAAGTGATAGAGTGTGTTAACACATTGAAATGATGTAAAGAATTACCAGATATAGTTAAAAATAATTTTTCAGTTGTTAGATCGTATTTGCTTCTAACAGAAATGTCCAACAACAAGATGAGTTTGGATGAAAAAAAGATTTTAGCAAATATTGATTGATTCTTGTTAAAAAGGGATTCAATCAATGTGAATTCCAATATAAACAATTGAACTTTAAACAAAATAACTATATGAGAAAAAGAAAAATTTAATGAAAATTTATATTTTGTCCCTATTGAGTTAAGTATTACATTTAGCGACAAAAGTGGTTTGATGTCTTTCATAGACAATGCAGAGAAAAAAATCCCTGTACAAGAAGATCTTCGTATTTTATATAAAATTGAAAAAATTAATTATGATATTGTAAATTACGATGAACCTCAAGAATCAACTGTGTTTATGTATTGATATTTTTATGATAATAAAAATAAATAAATGATAAAAAAACTTTTCAAGACAGAAGAGTCTCAATATAAAAAATATACAAAACATTCCATTGATGAGTCTATTGCTCGTTTTCTAAAATCTAGAGATAAATCTAGTTTTGGAAGTAAGGATAAGATTTTCTTTTTTAAAGAATTGGCTTACATGCTAAAATGATGAGTTGGTCTAGTTCAAGCTGTAGAAACTATTCGTGAAAGTACGGACAACTATGCCGTAAAAGATATTGCTATATGAGTAAAAAAATATTTAGAAACTTGAAAAAGTTTGTCTTATGCCTTAACTAGATTGCCGGATTATTTTGATGAATGAGATTATAGTGTTGTTAGAGCTGGAGAAAAATCAGGTAATTTGCCATTAGTTTTAGAATCATTGGCAACAGAATACGAATATATGAAAGAAATAAAAAATAAATATATATGAGCTTTAATTTATCCAGTAATGCTAATTATAATAGCTATTGTTTCTGTTATTGCTCTTTTTGGTTTTGTATTACCTAGCGTGTTCGATATAGCTGATAGCTTTCAATGAATAGAATTACCGGTAATGACTAGATTTTTGAAAAATGCTTCAGATTTTTTTGTTGCAAACCGAAAATATGTTATATATTCTATTGGTTGATTTGTTCTTGTTTTATGGCTGTTTTTCTCAACAGATGTTTGAAAAAGAACACGATTTAGTATACTTTTTTCTATTCCCGTTGTTGGTAGAATGACAAAATATTATTATCTAGTAAGGCGATGTAGATATATGAAACTTATGTTAGTTTCAGGGATGAATTATGTTGAAACTTTCAAAACATTAAGAGATATACTAAATATTCCACCTTATCAAGGTATGATTGAAAGAGTTTTAGCTGGATTACAAAGATGAGAAAAAATATATGATTCTTTGAAATACGAAACAAATTTGATTCCGTGAAATGTATCAGTTTTGATAAAGGTTTGAGAAGAAACCGCAAACCTAGAAAATTCAGTAGATAATGTTCTAAAAATGTATCAAGAGGAATTAAATATGACAATTAACAGTCTATCCAAAGTGATTGAACCAATTATGCTCGTTTTAATCGGAATTGTGGTTGTAGTCATAGCATCTTGAGTATTTGGTTTGATTTTACAGATTATGGAATGAGCAGGTATGTAAATTAGTTTATAAAGTTACAAGTTGAAATTTAATGTTTATCCCCCTTGCTCGCTACGGAGAACTCCGTAGTTAAGGGGGACAAAAGGGGATTCTAAACTTATGAATGGGTTTTAATCTCTTTTAGCCCACTTATTTACGGAGTTCTCTGTAACAAGTAAAGGGGTACTCAAAAGCTTTATAAACTTTACAAACTTTATAAACCCACCTACCCCGTAGCCCCGCAATACTGCGGGGCTGGGCAAGCTTGATGAACTCTGCCCGGGGCGGCGGATGGTAGGATATTTACAAAATTAATATTTCGGAATGAAAAAATTGAAAGCATTTACCATAATAGAATTAACAATAGTTATTGTCATTATCTGAATTTTAATGGCAGCAACTATGAAATTTAGCGGAGATCGTATCGGAATTTTAAATAACAAAAACATTCAAGAACAGTTTTTAGATAGTTTTTTAGCATTACAATCTCAAAACAATATGACAAACTATTATTCTTGAAAGATTTATGAAACATTAAAAATAAATTTTACTTTGGAAAACGATCATTTTAACTATTCTTATCATAATTCTTATGATGATTCAACAATAGATACTTTAACAGCTATTGTAGAGTGATGAAAGTATAAAATTAGTGAAATTATGTTAGATGGCAAAGGTGAATTTTCAGAAGTTGATGTTTTGATGAAACCTTATACCTTGTGATGTACAATTACTAACAATGATGGTAGCTTATCTTGAAAAAATCTCAAACTTTGAATTTTAGTAAATGATACCAAAGAATACTGCTTTTCAATAGACTCAAACAATTGCAAAATAAAAACAATTTCCTGCTTAAGTTATTAATAATTTTAAATAAAGGAAAAGATGGTAAAGTGATAAATTGTTAAAATGTTGAAGTAACAAATTGATGTAGCCCCGCAGAATTGCGGGGCTGCAAAAGGGGGTGTGTATCACCTATTTTTTAACACGAACTTTGTTTTTGATAAAGTGATAAAATTATTTTTATCAATCCATTATTTTAACACTTATTGAATAGGGAATAATTTTCATATCCTAAATAATAATTAACAATTTTCTACTTGATAAGTTTGTAAAGTTTTTTATAAGTACTATGTTTTAGTTTGAAAATTTTTTATGAAAAAAAAGTATGCTTTCACTTTTATAGAAGTTATGATTGCTATCGTTATATTTTCAGTTTGAATTTTAGCCGTTTTGAGCTTGGTTACACATAATTTGAAATCTATGGATCGCAACAATCTAAAACTTCAAGCTACATTATTAGCCAAAGAGTGAATAGAATTGGTATACAATCTTAGAGATTCCAATATAGAAAAAGAGCTTCCTTGGAACTGTTTAATGAAAGATGAAATGTATTTTTGGAGTGCAGAGCAGCTATCTAACCAACTTAGTCGAGATGAACAATGAAATTTAGAAAACATTATTTGTAAATGATATTTTTGAACAGACAATGCTCTCAAAATTTGATTTGATCCCAAAAATTACCTAAATTACGATAATTTTAACTTATCTGAGAGTTTTGTTGATAATTTCAACAATAGTAGATTGTTTTCACTTAAAGACAATAATTTGCTTCGATATGGACATTCAGCAGATGAGTCAAATACTGGCACATATTTTGCAAGATATATGTTATTCAAACCCGTAAAAGAAAATAGTGAGAAATTACCTACAGACAAAATATTAAAAATAGAATCACATGTTTTATATATGAAATGAGCTTATACAGGTGAAGTTATTTTTGAAAGTTTTATTTGAAATTATTAGTATATGAAAAGGGCTTTTACATTAGTGGAAATTCTCTTAGTTACAATTGTTATTGGTATTTTGGCATGAGTTCTGTTTAGGGTTTATGTTACTATTTCTCAAATTTCTTTTAAAGTAGAACAACAAAAATACTTAAATCAGGAAGTTCTTTTTGTTTCAGAGACTTTACAAAATTTTGCCAACAGAAATAAAATTGATTACGATAAATACAATGACGAAAACATTAACTTAAACAAAACAAAATGAATTACAGATATTTTATATCTAAGTTGAGATGATGGAAGATTTTCAATTTATTCTTCGGGTACTTGTTTAGACTTAAACACAACACCAGTTTCATCTGATCTAGAAAATTCTTGTTATCTAGTTATTGATAATGAATGAGAGATTACAAACATAACTGAAAAGTCAGTTTATATAACACAAGTAAGCTTCAAAATTATTCCTTATGCAGATAGTAAAAGATATATTGATGATATGAGTTTATGTGATAGTAATTATTTAGCTTGTTTACATGATCACGGATTCTGGTTTTTTACTCACTTTTATTCAAAATGATTTAGTCCAGCCAATCGATCTACCAATGTTAGTTTGTTTGTACAACAATTCTTTAATATATAATTTTTTATATGAAAAATTTATTCAAAATATCAAATAGATTACACTGACATGTTAGCATATTGATAATTTTGGTGTTGTTGGCTTCATCATTGATATGATTACTTACTATGAATTTTTTAAAACAAATGGTTTCTTATACAAACGAAACTTACTCCTATCATAAATCATATTATTTTGCAAAAGCATGATTGGAATTATCATTAGTAGAAATAGATAATTCTTGAATTGGATTTTCAAATGTTTTATCGTGATCGTCTCCTATATTTTTAGAAAATTTTGATTGTGAATATTGTTGATTTGATGTAAATCTACAATGAAAAACAAAATATTTATCGGATAAATTCCGACTATCCAACGAGTGTAATGATGATACTGCTTTTTTACTCAAATCCAGAGAGTCTTTTGTGCTTCCTATGTTTTCACAAAATCTAGTATCATCAAATATAGAAGTTTTTTCAGAACCAAAATACAATTTTGATTTATTGAAATATAGAAAAAGTTTAGATTTTGTTCAAAATCAAAAAATAAAACCATGATGAGAAGTTAATTTGTGACTGATTATTCTTTCTGGTAATGATATTAATAGAGATTATTTGTTCATAAAATCTTACAGCATAAGTGAGAATATTTTGAAAGATTATTTCGATAGTTTTGATGACTTTTACTGATATAAACTATTAGATGGAACTAAGTTTTTATCATTTTTACTTATTTCCAATGCTTGAACAGAGGACTTATCTTTCTGCATCCATTCAGACAAGGTATCGTATTGATGAGTTTCTCAAGATGCTTATTTGCCTACAATGAATTTCTACATATCTAGTATCTGACATTATTTAAACAGATCTGTTGGATTGCAAGCGATTTACGGTCAAGCAATTCCTTGATTCTTGGCAAATACATATTTAGAATAATTTCTCTAAAGCACCCCAAACCCAAATTAATATAATATGTAAAATTTTATTGACCTTTTATAATAAATCATTATCATAATGAATATATTTTTTTATATTAAATGCTAAAGAAAATGAAAATAGAAAGTTTTGGTGGAAAGAATATGAATACGTCCAATAAATCGTTATCAGAAAGAGTAAGGTCAATTCTTCCTATAATTTGAATAGTAGATATTTTGTCATGAGGTATAGTTTCTTGTAAAGATGAAAATTCTGCATGGAATCAAGCTATTGAACAAACTCCTAGCATTTCTACTTCTTCAAATGCTGTAAGCTTATTAAAAGAAATTTTTCCTGCTGGTAGACAAATAACTGAAGTAAATCCGATTATGGAGAAATTACAAAAAAAGTGAATTATAAAAGCAATTAAGAATAAAGAAAGTATACCAGATACATTTATTAACATGGAAGAGGAGCATAGTGATAAGTTTGCATTTATAGATGTTAGTAATCCTCGAGCTCATCCAATGTTTGCACAGGTATTACTAGATATTTCTAATGAGTTTAATGAAAGATTAAAATATCTATGATACAAATGAGATTATGTAAAAATAACAATAACTTCATTAACAAGACCTACCAATACTCTTCTTTCAAATGCATCTAAAAATTCTTCATACAAATTTGGTGTTGCTGCAGATCTTCGTATTGTTAATGATAGATTTGATACAGGTAACGAAGAAGGGGCTGATGAAGATCTTTTTATGTTTACTTTAGTTGAAGTTCTTGATGAGTTTCATGCAGAGTGAAAAATTATTGTAATGTGTGAAAAAAACCCCCCACATCTCCATGTAAATATAGGGGATGGTACACCAAGAGAGAAAAGTCCAATCCTTATAAAAATGAGAGGAGAGAGTCTTGCAAAGTTTTTGAAAAATAATCCAGACTATAAGCCCCCAAAAGAAAAGTAGACTAAAAATGCCCTTAAGCTTTTTTAAATATAAAAAACTAAGACATGTAAGTCTTAGTTTTTCTATTTTATTCTAAATCCAACTTACTTCACAAACAAGTCATCTAAGAAACAAGCATATAACTCTCCATTTACATATAAACAATCGTCGTCAACTCATAAATCTCATTTTATTCTATTTAATTCTTTGTCGTCTATTTCTTTTTTCAAATCATTTTCATCAAAATTTTCCAAAAATGTTTTTAATTCTGTTAAAGCTTTTTCCATTGTTGCTTGATTGTTAGAATATTTTTTAACGATTTTTATGTATAAAAACATTATAGCAAATTTCGCTCTTTGTTCGCTTGTCATATTGTATCTATCTCATCGGTCATATTTTGATAAGCTCTCATAATCGTTTTTTATTTTGAACATTCCATTTTCGCTAGAACTTTTTAATTCTAAACTTACGTTTTCTTGATTTGCTAAAATATAATCAATATTTTTCATCAACATCACTCTAGTATTGTAATCGGCGAATATTCTTAATAAGTTGTTTGAATTTATCAGAGATCTTCAAGTTAAATCATTTTTAATTATGGGTTTAAAAGTTTTTGCATCTGCAAATTCTATTTCTTTCCCTTTATAAAAAACAGTATTTTTATCAATAGAGTAGTTGTTTCATAAAGTTTTTCCTTTGGTAATATCTTGCTTTTCTTTATCTTCTTTCCCATTTTTTATCTCGTTTACAATATTGTTTGTAGTTTCTTTAATACTGTTTTTATTTACATTTTTGTTTATTTTTAATACTTTAAATAATAATATTCGTAACATAAATAGAATGAATAAAATCAAAAATGTTCTTCTAAAAATTAACAGCAATCTGTCTAGTCTTGCTTCATTTTTACTATAATTGTTTGTCATTTTAATGATATAATATATAAAGCTTTACAAGGTTAATATATTTATTGTAATATCTTTTTCAATACTTTTATATCACATTCTTAAACTATAAAATTATTAAAAATTAATAGTAATTCTTTTCTTAATAACATCCGGGTGCTATCAAAAAAACAGTAGATAAAGTATTTGTTTACTACTGTTTTTTATTGTTTGAAGTTACTTATTACATGTTTTAAATTATCTTTCCATAATTTTTTGGATAATTTCTGGCTCAATAGTATCGTGGATATATCTTTCTACTGGCCTTGCTCCATATTGTGGATCATAAATTTTATCAATTATTTCTTTTATTTCTTTTTCTGTGTATTCTGGTAAAACAGCTTTTGAATTTGCTTTCCAAGAATCCAAGAATTCGTTCAAATTCTTTTTGAAGATATCAGTCAAGACTTCTTTTGATAACGGTTTGAATACAATTTTATGATCAATTCTATTTATTAATTCTGGTGACATAAAATCTTTTAATTCATCCAAAACTCTTTCTTGTGCTTTTTCAAAATCTTTTTCATCTATTTCTCATTTTTTAGTTTCCCCCGTGCTGAATCCAATTGTTCATCATTTTTTACTGAATTGTTCACTTCCAAGATTTGAAGTCATTACTATTATCGTGCTTTTGAAGTCAACCCATCTACCTTTACTATCTTTCAATTTTCATTCATCCAATATTTGTAGTAAAATGTTCAAAACATCTAGTGATGCTTTTTCTATTTCATCCAAAAGTAATACAGAATATGGTTTTCTTCTTATGGCTTCTGTTAATTGT
>Ga0255346_1002685_pt1 | contig 22119 bp, 20 predicted proteins | sample wastewater_treat_FD_194410 | JGI IMG/M metagenome (GOLD analysis project Ga0255346, IMG submission 194410) | Wastewater microbial communities from Lulu Island WWTP, Vancouver, Canada - plant22 | ecosystem: Engineered > WWTP > Wastewater > Unclassified | place: Canada: Vancouver, British Columbia... | reverse complement strand
TCGTCGATCGGGAAGAGGGGGCTTCGGGGGGTCATCCTGACGACCATCGAGTCGACGGCGGGGGGTGGTGAGAAGGACGACGGGGGCAGGACGAAGCAGGCCTCGACCCGGGCCCAGGTCTGGACCATCACCGAGAGCCGACCGCACGCGGGCGTTCCGACAGGGGCCCGCATCCGCTCGGCAAACTCGCGCTGGAACATCAGGACCGCCGCTTCGTACGGTGACCAGAGCAGGCGGAAGACGACCGGGGACGAGATCGAGTATGGCAAGTTTGCGACCATCAGTTCGAACTCGGGCCACGGGCACCGGGCCGCGTTTCCGCGCACCAGCACGAGCCGGCCCGCATCGATCTCCGACGCGAACCGGGCTGCCAGCTCCTCGACGAGGACGTGATCGAGCTCGATCGCGGTCACCTCCGCCCCCGCGGCGAGGAGCTCGCCCGTGAGGATACCGCGGCCCGGCCCGATCTCGAGGACGCGCCGGCCCTCGACGGGGTAGGCTTCGACGATCCGCCTGACGGCCGCCGGGTCGACGAGAAAGTGCTGGTCGTGCCGCGCGCCCATAATTAAGGATCGAGGTTGTTCTTCCCTCGTAATCCGTCTATTCCTTTTCAGGCGTGACAAACGAGTGACGGAAGACGCAACCGACACAATGGGCGGAGGGGGTTTCGGCTCCACACTGCATCGTTCGGTTGCGCAGCTATCTCTTCACCCTCATTGGGGTATGTGCATCCAGCCCGGTGAACGTTTGAGAGGACGATTCTGTACTCAGAGTGTCGGGGATGTTGATCTCTGGCGAGCGCACGGGGGCATGGTGCGATATCCACAACTCGTTCGGCTGAAGGCGCTCGATACCGGGATATCCAATCACGTGCCGCTCCCACCAATCGGAGCCAGATGTGAAGGACTGTACCTCGATATCCTTCCATCGGAAGCGAAACGGTGCGAAACACGACTTTCAACACAATCTCGGCATGTTTCGCAATCTCACCCTGTATCTGCATCACGATGACGAGCGAATCGGGCGCTGCGATCGTCAACCACGATAATCACCGTTCTTATTCGCTTCTCACCCTCGGAGGGTCTGGAAGAGCCTCTGCCGTTTCGTCTGATTGAACGGAGATCGTATCAACGGTCTGGATCAGTCAAGACAGATCACCGTGGAGGCGAAACCTATAGGTAGCCCCTACGGAGGTTACGCGGCGTCGATTTGTTATGGGAACAGACAGTTGGAAATATTTGAAAAATTATCGGAATTACATTGCTAAAGTTTTTGTTTGGTAATATTTACAATAGGGTATAGTGGCAAACTAGCCACCAACCTCCTTCTCCAATAACTCAAGGATGCGCTTTAATTTGACTTTGTCGCTCTCCTTTCTGTGATTATATCTCCAGACGTACTCACCTCAATACAAGTATAATTTTTCACGACGAATGCCTCCCTTTGCCGCGAGTTTTCTCTTCAGATACCCCCAGAATCCTTCCAACCCATTGATGTGATTTCCCTTGCCATCACTCTACATCCGATCTCCATGATTCACCAGCCGATGGACACATCCGCGCGATGCAATGCCCGTATACGCCCGCCACATGTCTGAGCAGACGATTGATCCCTCCTTCACCTTACTCGAAATGAGCGGCTGGAGTGTTGCGGCCTCAACATTCTCGACAAGCTCTGCCCAGACCAATCCATTTCGGCAGAGAATCCCGAAGACCGGTTGTTTCTTCGTTCCTCTCCCTCGCTGTGTCCCCTGGTCTCGGATTGTCTTCCGCTTGTTCTTCCAGTGGCCTCCGACGTACGGTTCATCCACCTCGACGGTCCCGGAAAAGACGTCCGGGACATCCTTGACGAGAACCCGCCGTATCCACGTGAGGGCTCGTAATACCCGTTTTCGGTCGATCCCGGTCCTATCCGCAATAGTCTGGCTACTCTGTTCAAGGAGGAACCAGGTGATGATCCCCCGCCACTGATCCCGGGTCAGATACAGCGGAAGACGGTGAGGCGTGAAGTCATAGCGACACTGCGAACAGCGACGTTTCCCAGTGCCCAGTCGGTACACCTTCGTGCAATGACATCGCGGGCAGCGTATCCTGGCCATTTACCCCTCCTAATTGAGAGGAGGTGGTGGTTAAAATGACACTATACCCTAAATAAAACCGGAGTGATTGTTCAAGTAGACAGATACGACATTGTGACCTGATCCTCAGGACATGTGTCGCGAGCTTATCAGGTGCTCAAAAAGCCTGATCTTCATATAGACACATCCCGGGGGAATAGAGCAATGGTCCCACATCGACCAAAGGGCTCTACTATCTGATCAACGCGACGATCAAGGCTCATTCATTACCGTTTTCTTGATCTGTTCACCAAGATCCATCTGTGGAGCGCTTCGACGAGCAGTATTCATACGATCAGATGGTACCGCAGCTCTTCGTCAACAGACCATCCCATAGGATCATGGTTATCGATAGCTCGCGAGGAACGTCATCTTGAGATTGCAGGTGTCCGGAACGACGGATACCACGAGATCATCTAGAATTCGATTGTCGCGCGAAGCCGAGAGTTTTGATCTGGCTTCGGCATAGACGGGAAGAAGCGATGCATCTGGTCGGGAGCTGATTGCGGATACAATATTTCGATATAAAATTTTACGACAGAATAATTTAATCGTCTGCTAACCGGGCAAATTGCATCTCTCTTGTTCAAGTATTATTCATGTGGAGGAAGAAAGGACAAAGACTATCAATAGAACACGAGATAATGCAAGGACCTTGGCAAAGATCTAATAATATCGTAGAGATAGGTGCAGCGGAAAAGATCCAGAATGTGCAGGGTAATGTGTATGGCATCTGGCCGCTATTTGATAGTGAAGTACCCGTCCATGTTAGGAATATTGTATCTGGAATGACGACATATTCATGCATTTAGTGAAAGGATCAGTGAATATATTATTTTATTGGCAGGGAAGAATGCGGCACCGTGTGATCGATGACGTCTAAGCCCCAATGACGTCCGAATCCACGTACCGACAGAAGACGGTGACAGGGATCTTCTGGTACTTCCTTCAGCAATTCTCCTACTTTGGGGTTCAGGGTGCCACGACGTTCATACTGGCCTGGTTCTTGGTTCCTGAGGATTTCGGCCTGATGGCGATGGTCACTATCTTTTTTTCTCTTGGTGTCACATTGATGGATTCGGGCATCAGCCAGGCAATAATTCGAAAAAAAGAGGTCGGGCAAATAGATTATTCCACGGCATTCTTCACAAATCTGGGGCTAGGCATTCTGGCGTATGCAATTCTATTCGCTGCTGCCCCGGCGATTGCGAATTTCTATAATGAACCAGTTCTGTCACCCTTAGTCCGTATTGCCGGCCTAGTCGTGGTAATAAACTCGTTTCAACTGATTCAGATCGCGGACCTTACCCGGAGGATGGATTTCAAGGTTCAGTTCCGAGTCACGCTGCCCACCTCGCTTCTCTCAGGAATTGTTGCAGTTGCCTTAGCAGGGCTGGGTTTCGGAGTATGGAGCCTTGTGGCGCAGATGCTAATAGCGGCCTTAGCTGTGACAGTACTATACTGGATAACGAATAGATTGCGGCCGACCTGGGAATTCAGTATAGAGTCATTTCAGGAGATGTTTGGTTTTGGCTCCAAGCTATTTTTATCCGGCCTAATAAGTACGGCGTATAGTAACATCTACATCGTCGTGATTGGAAAAATTTTTACGGCCCTCGAAGCAGGGTATTTCTACTTTGTTCAACAAATTACCGCGCTGGTCGTTACCCTGCTCTGTGGCGTTGTGCAACATGTGACCTACCCGGCACTGGCGACTCTTCAGGACGATGATAGAACGCTCAAAGAATCCTTTCGTAATATCATCAAGACCGTGGTGTATGTGCTCTATCCTGGATTGATCGCGCTTATTGTCCTGGCCGAACCAATTTTCCGAATCGTACTAAAGAGCGAATGGTTACCCGCAGTTCCGTATTTACAGCTGTTGTGCATTTCGAGTTTGATGTACCCCCTACACGCGATCAATCTGAATATTCTCAAAGTTAAGGGTCGTTCGGACCTGTTCTTGTACCTGGAGATCTTTAAAACGATCCTGGGTCTCGTTATCCTGCTCATCAGTATTCCATACGGCGTCTTCGGCATTCTGGTCGGATTGATTGTATCATCGGTTTTGAGTTATGTCCCAAATAGCTATTTTTCCAGCACATTGATCGGTTATTCCATTCCAGATCAGGTTCGTGATGTTCTCCCATTATTCCTCGTTGCCTCTTCGATGGGCCTTCTGATGTACGTGATGGGCTGGCTTTTTTCGTTCAGTGATATTATTGAAGTAATCGTCATCAGTTTTGCAGGCCTCGTGTTTTACCTGATTGTCAACCACATTATCAGATCGGAGGCACAGTCCCTACTCCTTCATATTCTAGAAGAACAATTGCCGCTGAGAGTTGACAATCATGAGTGAGATACCGGCTCCACTTGTCAGCATATGCTGCATTACATACAACCATGAGGAATTCATTCGGCAATCAATCGAGAGCTTCCTGATGCAGGAAACGTCCTTTCCTTACGAAATTATCATCCACGATGATGCGTCAACCGACGGCACCTCAAATATTATTCGGGAATATGAATCTAAATATCCGGGAGTTATCAAGCCGATTTACCAAACAGAGAACCAGTACTCAATAGAGAATATGCTTCCGTTTTTATCGGCTCTGCGAGCCGCGAAGGGGAAGTATATTGCCATCTGTGAGGGTGATGACTACTGGATCGATCCATTAAAGTTGCATAAACAGATCGCGGAGATGGAGCGGCATTCAGACTGTGCCATCAGTTTTCATCCCGCGGTGATCAAATGGGACGATGAAGTTCATGATGACGAGATCATCTGCAATCACTCGAAGGAACCACGGATTTTTTCTATTGAGGATGTGATCAGAGGAGGGGGATCGAGCTTCATCCCCACAGCCTCCATCGTATTTTCTTCAACAGTAATACCAAGGATACTGGCTTTCTTTGCGTACTCCAAGCACTACCCGTACGGTGATTATTTTATCCAGATCCTCGGATCAGAGATGGGAGGCGCTCTGTACTTGAATGATATTATGAGCGCTTACCGAAAGAACGTCCCTGGGTCGTACTCTGAAGCGCTTGAGAAGAGAGATCCCTCCTATTTATCTTCCCAAGTAGTGTCAACACTGGAGTCGTATCGCGAGATCGATGAGTTTACTGATTTGAAGTATACAGATCTCTTCGTGTTTATGCAACGATCGTTCATACTACATGTATTACTTTATCCAACGTATGATGATAAAAAAGTCCATGAGCGGGTTCTTACCTATTACTGGGATAACAGCACTACCAGCAATAATCGTATCTGGAACACGGTTTTTCGATATCCACTCATAGTGAAGGTACTGCGAGAAGTAAAAAAAATCAAGGATCGGAGTCGATGACATCCCGTCCCCAACTATTCGAGCAACGACTCCTCGCATCCGATAAAGTGCGAGTAGCTATCGGGGGACGTGACAGGAGTCGTCACGATGAACGCATCTCATCCCTGCACGTTCTTTAATTGCTGTACGCTTGGATTCCGACACTCAGAGTATCCCCACTGGATTGATTGTACTCAACCCTATCGATCGCAGCTACCTGACTTCCCCGTCTCCAGTAAGACTATCGATAGTGCGATGGTTTGTTCATGGCATGGTTTATTATCATGCCACTGGGGGTTGTGGAGGGAATACTCACCTGCCTTACAGGGGCCATTCCGTCGGAGGCAGGGGACACATCCGGTGTCAATACTACTTTCCGGACATGCTAAAATAATAAATACAATAACTCCTTTGGATAACTGGCAGGGGCACGGGATTTGAAAGCAGCGATAATGCAACCGTATCTGTTTCCATATCTGGGGTATTTCCAGCTGATCAATGCAGTCGATGTCTTCGTGATCCTAGACGATGTCCAGTATATCAAACAGGGATGGATCAATCGGAACCAGATCCTCGTTCACCATGAGAGCAAAATGTTCACACTCCCCGTGAAGAAGGACTCATTTGCGAAATACATCAACGAACGCTATTATAATGACGCAATATTTGATACAAATAAGAAAAATATCCTGGATCTGGTGTATCACGCATACAAACGAGCACCATATTATTCAGACGTTATCAAATTGATACATGAAGTATTTGATCACTCGAACCTGAATGTAGCAGATTTCAATACCCATAGTCTGTCTCTGGTCTGTGACTATCTCGGCATCGATACCCGCTTCGTCATCGCTTCGCGGATGGCGAGGAGCCGGGATCTGAACAGAGAGGATGCGGTGATCGATATGAATCGCTTGGTTGGGGCGGAGTGTTGCATCACACCGATAGGTGGGAAACAGCTCTATTCCAAGAATGACTTTCGCAGACAAGGCGTTGATCTGACGTTCCTTGAGATGAACGATATCACCTATCCACAATTCGGTCAGAGATTTGTTTCGTCACTATCGATAATCGATGTGATGATGTTCAATTCGCAGGAGCGTATCGGGGAATTGTTACAATGTTATACCTTGTCGTAACCCGAATCTCAACTCAATAACCCTGACCGAACGAGGCCCTTTCTCTGATCAGACGGGGTGACAATTGGCTTCTTGAAATCGAACTGGAAGCGGGATAATCGGCACTATCACGGATTCTGATGTTTCATAGTGTCGCGTCTTTCGTGCCCCCATGGCAGGCAGCTGTCCCATCTGGGGATTGAGATCCACCATAGGGAGATAGATCAACAGGAGCCAGGTATGCCGATCTCCATCATTAGGGGGCGTTATTGTGATTAGGAATGTTTAAGTGTCGGCTCCTTAAGGTGGATGTCGATATCCCATCTCTCGGCATGGAGGAATTCCGTGAACTCCATCCTGTCGAGATGGGGATGACCAGGACACCAAGGTCCATTACCTTCGTTGATAGATCCGAATTTATGGATACGTCCTCCCAGCCACCACCTCATGGTTTCACATCAGGATATCCCGCCGACAGGTGTGTATTCCGAGACCCAGGTTTACTGTTATCCTGGTGAGGGATCGGCAGCAATTGTGGCAGTATACGGTCAATAATCCTAAAAAGTCAGTGAGCGTCTCCTCGCATGTACGAGAAGGATTGTGGATGTATCCCGGCCACAGTCTTCAAAAAATGAATCCACCGATGGTCGGAGGCACTGTCCATCAACTTATGCCTCATCTCCAGTGATAGTTCTGATCCCGGTTACCACCATCAAATCCCATCCCTGGCATAATACCGCTGGTGCCACACCGCATATAGAGAACTGGCTTGATAAAGCCCCGTATGTCGCTAGCATAGGAACCATCAAGGACTCGTTCTCTCGAAGTATTCAGATGGTTGTCGCCCCGATACTATGCTCATCTGCGTCATACCAACAAGAGGCGTGGTAGCGTCTCGATCTTTCTGTAAAATTGGTACGCCCTGACTCCTTGGTGGATCATTCCTCATCCATTGACAAATATCTTCCGCCCGTAACCCACTCCTCGTTGATGTCCATGAGGATCGCCCCTGCCAGTCGAAGGAGCGCATCTTCATTTGGAAATGCTCCGATGACGTTCGTTCTCCTCTTGAGTTCCTTATTGATCCGTTCCATCCCGTTCGTCGTCCGAATCCGTTTCTGGTGTGCTTTTGGAAACGCCGTATAGTTCAGCAGCCCCGGGAGGAATCGTTCAATCGTATTCGCCGCTTTCTGATGTCCCTCTTCATAGAGCTCGTCAGCGAGTGCCTGCAACCGCTGTTCGTTGCCATAGGCCTCTCTGAGCCGATCAGTGATGTCTCGCTGAACCTTCTTCGGCATGTTTTTCAGGATGGCTCGGGTCGTATGAACCTCACACATCTGCCACGACGCCCCCAGGAATGCCGTTGACACGGCTGTCTGGATCCCCCGATGACCATCCGAGATGACGAGCTGCACACCCGTCAACCCTCGTTCTTTCAACTCGTCGAACATACCGGACCAGAACGCTTCATTTTCACACGCCGCGATTCGAGCCCCGAGCACCTCGCGATACCCATCCTCCCGGACACCGGCAATCAGCAGGAGCGCTTTCGAGACATACCGGGGACCATCACGAATCTTGTAGTATGAGGCGTCCACGAAGAGATAGGGAAACGCCTGCTCGATCGGACGGTCCAGAAATGCCACGACCTGATCATCGAGGTCCCGGGCTATCCGGGAGACCGAGGATGGGGAGAGCTGATCGATCCCCAGATGCGAGATAATCGCCTGAACCTTGCGTGTCGAGACCCCCTGTAGATAGGATTCGGCGATCGCATTCACCAGGGCTTTCTCGACGCGGGCATACTTTCCAAAGACCTGGGTCTCGAAGGATTTCTCACGAAACTGAGGTTTCTTCAACGAGATATCCCCGAACCGGGTCACGAGGGAACGATCCTTGGAACCGTTCCGATAACAGAGCCGTGAATCGGTACGCTCGTACGCCTCGGCTCCGGCCTGGTGGAGGGCCTCTGTCCGCATCACGAGGTTCAGAAACCAGGTGATGAGACCACGCATTCCCTCGGACTGGTCGGAAAGATAATCTTCGATAGACGATAACGGGATCATGGCCCTGATTCTCCTTGTGCAATTCCTGGTTGGATCCAGGGCCTCATTCACTTTTACAGAACTTTCGCTACACTACCAGAGGCGTGGTGCCGGATACACAGAGCAGTAGCAGTTGATGAACCCATTAGAAGGCACTAGTCCGAACGACGTGGGAGGATGCAACGCAGACGTGAAGTAGTGATCGGCAATTTTCCGGATCTTGTACGCGAATGAGAAAATTTTGCCATTTCTCATAGACATCTCTTTATCTAAAAAGGTGAACTATGAAAAAATGAGTCCCCGGTGAACAAGATGCTAGATAAATTTCCAGAAATGATCTACGTGACACGCCCGCTATTGCCTCCGTTGGATCGTGTTACCTCCAAGCTCCAGGACGTATGGAATTCGCAATGGCTTACAAATAACGGATCGGAACATCAAAAATTGGAACAGACATTGGCAGCGTCTTTAAAAGTGCCGTATCTATCGCTCTTTAACAATGGCACAATAGCACTGATTGTTGCCTGTCAGAGCCTGCGAGTTTTTGGCGACGTGATAACAACTCCCTTCACGTTTCCTGCGACGCCGCACGTGCTGACCTGGAACAATATCAGACCGATCTTTTGCGACATCGATCCTGTCTCGATGACTATTGACGCAGATAAGATAGAATCGATGATTACTCCCCAGACTACTGCAATTCTCGGCGTGCATGTCTTTGGTGTCCCGTGCAATGTGAAAGAGATCCAGGAGATTGCCGATCGGTATGGCTTGAAGGTGATCTATGACGCTGCCCACGCGTTCCAAACCGAGATCGATGGAACCGGGATCGGTACCTTCGGTGACATCACGATGTTCAGCTTCCATGCAACCAAACTCTATCATACTCTCGAAGGGGGAGCTCTTGCAGTCAAGGACAAGAGTGTGAAAGAGCGGATTGACCTCCTGAAGAACTTCGGTATTAAGAATGAAGAGGAGGTAGTCATGCCCGGCATCAACGGGAAGATGAATGAAATACAGGCAGTTATTGGGCAGCTTGTTCTGGAGATGGTGGATGAGGAGAAGAACCGGAGGCGAGTGCTGCGCGATACATACGTTGAGTGTCTCAAGGATGTAGAGGGCATCTCCTTGATGGCGGATGTACCTGGTATGAAAAATAGTTACCAATACTTCGTTATACGGATCGATCAGAACAAATTCGGTAAGTCCAGGGACCATGTCCATAACGAATTGAAAAAGTACAACGTGATAACAAGAAAGTATTTTTACCCGCTTTGCAGTGAATACACCTGTTATCGACAACTGCCATCATCATCGGCCAGCAATCTCCCTGTTGCTCATAAAGTAGTTAATGAGGTGCTTGCATTGCCGTTTTACGGACGCCTGACTTCAGCAGATGCAGAACAGATCTGTAAAATCATTAAATCATTTCGATGATCCAGGAAGCCTGTCTATCGTGATGCCCTCACAGTCTGTAACCCCCCCATCGCCCTACGATACACATCATCGTGGACGCCCGCCGTCGCGATGACACTACTGATAGAGACCGTGGATCACCCAGGCGATCAAGAATGAGGCGCCAGAGAGGATGAGGGAATGACAGAGTATTGATCGAGCAAGCAACTGTTGGAACACCCGAACGGAACCCTCTGTGACTCAAGAGACCGAGGGGGGTGTGGGTCGGCCACTGGATGTGAGATGATCACCCTGACCTCATGGATCGAGATTGTCCGGAGCCATGACGCCCCGATCGGAACAGAACATCCTCGATACGAACACACCAATCACTGAGAAGGACTCGAATGATCGCTCGGACGACTGGCCGGGGAGGCAGCAAAACCACGCAGCTATACGATCTGCTATCGTGAGTACTATTCCGATCCTCCGTCAGGATCAATCTCCTCTTGACGAAGAGCATCCGTCCAGAATAGCACTTCGAATTGCGTCACCCAGGTAAGAGAACCAGATGATGACTCCTCGCCCCCATATTTGTCCTTCGGTAAGAATAGTACCGTGGATCGGAAGTGAAAGCATGGCGCTCGTTCTCCTTTCTCCATAGCGAGGCGGAATACGGAGCCATTGAGAATTGTGCTCAGCATCGCTTCGATCTCGGAGGCCTGATGAGTCGTCTTGGCTCTATCATCTTGAGCATAGAGACACCAATCAATAAGGAGTGGCACTTCCAGTTTCTCAATCACCGTGTTGTCTGCTCGAGGGAGCCCATGTAAATGATGAGAGTTAGTATCCGTTGAAGCTTGTCAGCATTCGCCTCAGAACTGATGATATCCCTTGTAGCTCCATCAAATAAGTATTCTTTTAAATGTTGGCTTTTCTCAAGGAGTTCGAGAGCCTTCATCTTTAAGTGTTCTATCTGGGGATCAGGTTCATCCGGCAGAGCATGTCTCGTTTTGAGGTCGATTGCCCACCATGTCAAGCGCCGAATATGTGGATGCCGCACCGCCCTTTCCGCTATCTCGAGCATGTGGAGCCTGAGGGGACTCGAAAGGTTCATCCTGTAGTTATAATAATCAACGGAGCAGGTTTTTGGATCAAGAGCATACAGGAAATTTCTGAAGAATAGGGTACCTTTCTTTCCCTCGTCGATTTTGTATGCTGTCTCAAAGAATTCTTTGGAATAGAAGGGCGTCACCGTCCAGTTGAGAAGACGGAATTTGTCCTCTCCCGGAATTGCTAATCTGAAGTCCTTTTCGAATTTGAAACGGCAATATTTCGAATAGGGGTCCTTCTCAGGATACGTAGAGATATGGTTTTGTAGATGTTGACGCATATCTTCTTCAGAGATTCGAAGCATTGCACAGACTTTCTCAGTATCAAAGCGATATTTATCAGGCGTGGTTAAGAGGAATTTAACCAAGTCGTCGTCCGAACTGAGCCCTGATGTGATATTCAGGTATCGGAACATCTCTCCTCCATACAAGCCGGTGTATACAACGCCATCTGAGCCTTCGCGCTGGGAGATCTGCTCCTCCAGTTTTAACACATGTGCTATGTCCATCGGTAAGGCAGCGTCGAATAGCATCACGATCCGGAGATAGTCATCAGTATCCACTTCGCTGAGAGGTGCGAGGTATGTGAGAGGAGTCTCGAATAAATCTGCGATCTTTTTTGTATATTCCACCTCTGATTTGTCGGCTTTACTCGCATCGTAGGTAATTCCTTTTGGATGTACATCACATGCCGTCAATCCAGCCAATGTCGCCCTCGAGTCAAGGCCGCCACTCAGCAATATTAGAGGAGTTTTTGTTCTCAGCCTCTCGACTCTATTCTGCAGTCCACTGATAAATGCGGTTTTGAGAACCAGGATAATGTCCTGCGAAGTTCGTTCAATAGCATTTTTTCTATCTGGCTCGAAAGAGAATGACAAAACCTGTTCGATCGAAAGGGAGAGTGGAGCATGTTGATGGAATATGACTGAAGCTGGTGGCAACCTGGAGACGCCCTGTATCAACGTTCTTTCACCGAGCTCGAATCCGTAGAGCAGGTATTCCATGATACCGAGACGATCGAATACGATCGGGTCGATAAAGGGGTACATGATTTTTATCTCTCGCGAGAGGATGAGAAAACCCTCGTCTTTATAATAATAGAACGGTAATCTCCCCTGAGGCTTCCAGGAGAAAATATATTTAGTCCCAAATTAAAAGAAGGCCAATTTGAATTCTAAATTGGCCCTATATTTTAGTCCCGTTTCTTGCCGCGTGGACCGTGGTTTCCTGTATTATATTTTGACATTATCTGCCTTCCGCTTCGTCTTTGTGATCTGGTCGGAAACAATACCCTGCCGTGCGGCATGATCGCGCCGCACGGGAGCAGGAGAACGGCAGGAAACGGGTTATTTCGCCGGGTCGTTTCGCGTGGTCCACGCAAAGGCGCCGGAGACGAGCGCGAGCCCGAGACAGGCGATCGGGATCGCAACCGTGATCGTCCACTCGCGTCGGAACAACTCGGCAATCTCGACGGACAGGACCGGCACGGCGACAGCGCACAGGATCAGGCAGATCCGCGCCGCCGTCCGATCGTCCATGCCGAAGGATAGTGGTAGGGAAATATCGTTCTGCCGATCCGCCTGTCGCGGTCAGGAGCGATCGCCGTCGCCGCCCGGCGCGCGCCGGCGAACTGGTGACTACTTCGGCATTTTATCTGCTGCCATTTTCAGGTATTCCGTCGCCTTCGCGATGTGCGACGTCGACTCGATCAGGCGGTCAGATCCACCGGCTGGTTTCCCAGAGATATAGTACCGCATGGCTGTCGCGGTCCCGTCACCGCCGGCCGCCGCCTCTTCGAGCGATAGTAGATGCAACGACTTCGCCTCAGCCATCCGTTCAGAGACCGGCATCGGTTCGAGCTGTTTGTGCCAGTACGTAGCACGCGCCGAGAGCGATGTCGCGGTGGTCGCCACGGCGGACCACCGCGACTCCTTCAGGCCGGAGCTGATCTCGGTGATCATTGGCTTCAGCTCGCCGAACGCCTGCTGTGACTGGTCCCGGTACGCCTGGTCGCCGTCCTGCCCCGCACAGCCGGCCGCAACGGCCGCGCCGGCGGCGATCAGGAGGGCCGCGATAACCACGTATCGCATGCTCTTCCTATTGCTTCAGCCGGAGAAAAAGGTGCGCGCTGGCGAACATGGCTACGTCTTCGGCGGCAATGATGTAGGTGCCGGACCTGTAATCAGAAGCGATCGCCGCCGCCGCCCGTATGAATCGTCATCGGGTATTGATGGACACGCCCGCAACCGGGATGGAAAGAAGGTAATGTGCCGGGGCATGCGCGGCCTCGTGAATGGCGGTGATGCGCCGATCAGGTGCAGTCATCGTCGCTACCGGGACGCGCGCCGGGCCGCTGTCGTTCGGGATCTCGGCACCGCGCCGCGACTCGACGAACTCGAGAAAAGTTACTGTGGCCGGGTCTGCATGTAGACGGCCGCGAACAGCGTTGCGATCACGGCCACCAGAATGAGCCGCGCACCGATCCCGATCGGGTGGTCCCAGTAGTAATGTGACCAGAGCCCGACGGCGCCGGCCGCGCCAATGAGCACGGTGACAAGGGCCCCGATCACGGTCCACACTACCGGCCGCGCCGTTGCGTTGTCCATGTCGGAAAATGGCACTGGATGGATATGGCACTGTCGATCCGTTCACGGCCGCGAATGCGATCAGGGCACCGCCGGGAAGAGCGGTTCAACGCCGGCGTCGGTCGCGGTCGCGTCGGCCGGGCCGCTCGATCGCGCCACCGGGAAGAGCGGCGCCACTTCGTCGGAGAGCGCGCCCATAACCAGATCGTACGCGAAGACCTGATCCGTAGTCGCCACGAACTCGCACAGGTATTCCTGGCGGAACCACCAATCGCCCATCTGCCGCCGCTCTTCGTCGAGAAACGCCGGCGCGATCCGGGCGCACCGCGTCGCCGGGATCTCGATCCTTTCCCATTCGGCGCCGCCGTCCTGCCACGCCTCGAAGAAGTGGCCGCGTTTGCCGAACGGCGTCGACATGAGGATGAGCCGGCCACCGGACACCGCGAGCATCGGCCGCACCGCGTAATAGAGCGCGTCACCGACTCGCGCCGCCTCATCTTCGACGATCAGGGCCGCGCCACTGAAGCCGCGTATGGTGCCTTCACTGCCGGGCAATGAGACGATCCGTGATCCGTTCTCGAGCGCGAGAGAGAGCTTATTTGATTCGGTCAACGTCGGTTCATGGTCGAGCGTGCGAAGGTGCGCCACCACCTTTCTGAAGAGCTCGCCGGACTGCCGGAGCGATGGCGAGACGAGCAGGACGAGTGAACCGGGATGGTAGATCGCCTGGTGGAGCGCGAGCGCCGCCGCCGTGGTCGACTTGCCCGACTGCCGCGAGCAGTTCAACAGGAGCCGCCGGCCGCTCGACTGCAGGACCGTGGCCTGCCACGGGTCCGGGTCGAACCCGAGTGCATCGCGTGCGAACTCGGCCGCGTCCATCGCGTGCACCAGGTCGCCGTCGATCATACGCCCTTCTGCTTGATTGCCTCGACGAGCCGGGCCCGTGCGTCGGGGAACGGCTCGAGCGTCTGCAGTATCACGGTCCTGAGCTCGACCCATTCGGGCGCCATGATGATATTGAACGTCGGCGCCGTCTGCAGCTTCCCGTTTACTTCGAGCAATAGTTTAGCAGTCTCGCGCGCCTCACGGATCGCCGCCAGCTTCGTTCTGAGCTCGTCGGCGTGTTCGGCCTGGGTGATGGTCCCGATCGCCGCCTGCAGGAGATCGCGCACGGTCGAGAGCAGCCGGTCGGCTTCGGCCACTTCGCCGGCCTCGTGCGCCTTCGCCACGGTCCCGGGTACGTGCGATTGGTGGCGTTGAAGGGCATAATGCGATACCGCGTATTGGTGCGATATGGCGCGTAACGATTCGCCACCAACGATCGCCGCGTCGATCGCCTCATGGTCGGGATGGATACAGATGGTGCACTTTCTCGGCATCGTCACCACCGCCGCGTACCGGCCACGACATAAAACCGGTTGCCGCCGCCGAACTTGTCGGCCGACCACACGGCCAGCCCGACGGCGAAGACGAGATCATCATGGATGCTCTCTCGCCATGCGCCGTAACTGTCGTGCCCGGCGTCGGAGATCGTCACCTTGTAATTGGTCAGTTCACGGATCAGGGTCTCGGCTTCGGGCAACGCCCGCGCGATCTGCAGCCGGCCTTGCTGCAGCGCAACTTGAACGCCGGCCACGAGCTCGCGCTTCGGTATCTTCCAGTTCTGGCCTTCATGCGTTACCGCGTCGCCGCCCGTGACCGTGACCGCGATCGGCCTGAGCCCTGCCGTTCTGAGCAGGTCCACGACCGGCCGGCCAACGCCCGTGGCATCGACCGCGAGCCGGGCGCCGTCAGGAAGACTCGCCACGATGCCGGCCACGGCCTCGACGATCGCCGGGTACGTCGTGCCGAGCGCGAACCGCTGCAGGTGCCGAACCCTGAGCGTCGCGTCTTTATCGCCGGCGTCGCCGGGCTTCTCGACGATGGCGATCGCGGTATAGTCTGCCGCCTGTCCGAGATCGAGCCCGACATGATACGAACTCATGCCGGCACCTCGTCGGCGTCGGGCTCAGGGCTCATCGACTGCCTGTCGTGACAGGCTTTGCACAGGTAATGGTTGGTTGGGTCGGACATGTCGATCATCGGTGATCCGCTCGAGCTCGCCACGTAGTGTGACCGCTCCCGGCCGCACAGTCGGCACGGATTCGGGTTGGCTTGAATGTGGACATACGCACCCGGCGACAGTGGCAGGCGTGTACCATACGGAGCGGTATCGGCGGTACTGGCGGTACTCACCGCCTCGTCTGCCGGATCAGTACCGCTTGTACCGCCGTTACCGCCGTCCTGGGTACACGCCTTCGCCGTCGTGTACTGGTTGCCCTTCAGGATCTCGGGGCATGTCGGGGCTTCGTCGGGCTCGACTGCCTGTTGCCCGGCGCCGGCCTCGCGCGGCTCGACGAAGTGATACCGCGTGACCATCTCTTTCCAGGTGTCTTCGTCCGGCACTGACGCCTTTAAGACGGTCTTCTTCTTGTCCACGATCCTGAACTTTTTCTCGCCCTTCTCGTCTTTCCCGTCGGGCACGGAGTCTTTGAAGACGATACTGGTATCCGTCGTCTTGAAGCCGATCCGACGAAGGGCCCGGCTCACCGCCTGGGTCTTGGCGCCGAGCAGGGCCGCGATCATGCGCGGCTCGACAGCCTGCAGCGCGCCGCGCCGATAGTACTTGGCGAACTTCGGATCGTCCTGCAGGTCTTCGGCGCCGTCGGCGAGCTTCACCGCCAGGTTGAAGCAGATCCCGTCGAACGATGCCGCGCGCTCGCGCTTGATCTCGATCTGCCGGGCCTGCAGGTATTCGGTAAGACGTGATTCGCCGTCGGGGAAGAGCTGCAGGATCAGCGACAGTGGCCGGAGCATCTGCCGAAGTCGCGGTTCAACGTCGATGTCGCCGAAGTCGATCATCCTCGCGCTGTCCACGTCCGGCCAATGCCGAAGCACGAATACGGCGACATGGGCCCGAAGCGTCTTCACGGCGTCGGCGTATACGGCTCCGAGTTCAACCGGGATGTCGCGCCGGTGCGTCTCGCGCGGTGCGAAGGAGAGCACCCGGCCTTCGGTCGCCACGTCGCCGAACGGCTCGCGCATGGCGATCACCTTCGGGCCGAACGGGTCAAAATATTCCTGTTTCGCCGGGTCGTTTTTGTTCGTCATGATGAAGTACTGGCCGGCCTCGAAGCCGAGATTGAGATACTTGATCATCGGGTTGTCGGCGCCGCCTTGAAGGTCCGACTCGTCGATCCGAAGGGTGCCGGTCCACTTCTCGTGATACCGCATGATCCCGCTCGTCGTGCTCGAGCCGCCGGCCGCGATCGGGTAGAAGCACAGGTCCGAGACGGCCCGAAGGAACCGGCTCTTTCCCTTCCCGGTGTCGGCCAGGAACCGGATATACGGCGCCGTGGTGCACTTCCGATAGAACCACGAATACAGGATGTAGTACACGAACAGCTCGCGGTCCCGTGGCGGTGCATCGACAAACCGCGACAGGTGCCGGTCGATCGCCGTGTACAGCATCGCCGGCTCGAGTGTGAGCGCGTCGGCCATCGCCTCGCGGTTAGGGATGCCGACGATCGGCACGACTTCGCCCGAATCGGGGTGGCGGTCGAGCTGTCGCGGTGCGATCGTGATCCCGTCCGCGCCCGTCACCGCCGACGAGAACGCGAGCGCGCCGGCCTCGTCGAGATGGACAAACCAGTGTTTACCGCCATCGTCCACCACGTCGAGATATAGCCGGCCGTCGAGCTCGAAATAGGGAAGGGTCTTCTTCGGCGGCTCGTCGCCGCCGTCAGCCTTCGCCCTGGCTTTCTTCGCCACCGGGTCGGGCTTCGGGTCGACGAGCGCCCGGATCTCGTGCCACCGGTTCGGGCCGGCACTGCCGCCGCACGAATCGTGTTGGCACCGCGCATAGATGCCGCCGTGGTCGGCCTGTCCGATGAACGCGCCGGTCGTGTGGTCCTGGGAGAACGGGCACCGCGCGAACTCGCCGAAGTACCGGTGCCCGGCCTTCGGCTTCTCGTGCACGGCGATCCCGGTCGCCGCCAGCTTCTCGGCGTGCTTCTCGAGCCACGCCCGAAGGTCGAGCCCGTCGCCGGCCTTCATGTCGGCCGTCGTTATCCGGGCCGGTGCCGTGCCGGTCGGGGTGGCCGTGGCCGGCTCGTCGGCCTCACCGGCGAGCGCCTGCAGGAGCTCGACGGGCACGGGCTCGAGCACGTCGGGCACGGTCGCCAGGGCCGTTGGCCGGTGGGGCCGGTCGGGCATGTTGGCGCCCTTCCGGTTCGGCGTCCCGTATGCCCGGCCGATCCGCGCCGCGTTGGACACGGCCAGGTCCACCTTCACGGCCTCGTCGGAGAACCGCGCCGACAGCGCTTCCAGGCATCGCCGGACCAGGGCCGTGGCGGCGGCATCGTTCGGCAGGTCTACCCGATAGAGCAGGTGTGCGCCGTTGCCGCTGTCGGCCCGCACGGGCACCGGCCACCCGGCCTTCTCGAGCGCCGCCGCTATCTCGTCGGCCCGCGCAAATGCCGCCGCCTTCTCGCCGTCGGTCGCACTGATGCCGCTTGGTCGCTCGGGGTCGGCGTCGACGAGCAGCCACCGCCGCCGCACGATCCCGGCGTCGGTCGTGGTCTCCTTCGCCGGCCCGATGCTGTTGTGCCGCCGTGCGAGAAGGACGGGATCAACAGGGTTGATCGTCCAATAGATCCCGGTGATCGACGGGTCGGCCGCGAGCGCGTCGGCCTTCTCGGCGAGCGCGTCGAGATCGTCGAAGTAGCCCGATCGCGGGCGCCCGGACTCGGGGAACGCCCGAACCTCGACCACCTGGCCGGGCCCGAAGAGCACGCCGGCCGCGCGCCGGATCTCGTCGGCCGTCATGGGAACTCTCCTGAGCTGATGGCCATGGTCATGATCGGCATGATCGCCATGGTGACATCCAGTGCAATTGGCACGACCCGCTCGCCACACGCATCGACGGTCGCCTCTGGGATGTCGGCGCCGATGTGCCATTCGGGCTCGCCACTGTCGGCCTGACGGTAGGTGATCGGCACGGAAAACAATATGCGGTCCTGGGACGCGTACGGCTCAAGCTCGGGGAAGGATCGTCCCGCCGCCTTGGCCGCGTTGACCATGAACTGCTGATCGGCGTGCTTCAGGTTGACATGCGCCGCGAACCGGATCGCGCCCTTGTCGGCAAAGACCACGAACCGCATCATCTCAAGATGTGCGCCTTCGAGCAGGGCCCGCCGGGCCGCGTCCGCGCGGGTACGGTATGCACCCGCCATCACAGCATCTCCTCGACAACGCCACATTCAACGCACAGGTCCGAGAAGACGCGCCCGATCAGATCCTCTCGCCACCGCTCGACGGCCACCGCCCGCCCGCCGATGCCGTCGGCGAACGCCCGCACCTCGCGCGCGATCCGGTCGTGCTCTGCCGCCACGGCCTCGTATTCGTTCTGGAAATGCGACAGGTCCACGGCGCCGGCAATGTCGCTGGCCTCGTCTCGAAGTTGCCGCCGGGCCTCGCGCTCTGCCGCGCGGTCGTCTGCCAGGTAGGAATGTCGAGAGAGCGCCGCGTCGAGAAGGTCGAGCAACGCCGGCTCGTCGAGCGCGTCGAGCTCGACACACGAGCGCCCGCCGCTCTCGTCGACGAACCGATCGATCTGGGTTTGTGTGTACCCCTTCGAGCTCGGGTCAAACGCCGACGGCAGATCATACCGGCCGACCTGATCACGGGTCAGGGCCACGCGCTCGAGCAGGTGATCGGGTCTCGGGTAGACCTGACCGATCCGGCGCATGAACGCCGGCGCCATACTCCATCCACCACAGTCGAGATCGGAGATATAGAGCAGGCAGACGGGCTTGTCTTCGGCATTCGCCCGGTTCACAACGTCGTGAACGCGCGTCAGGCTGAATTGGCCGGAGAAGACGAGCAGGTCGGCGCCGTGCCGTTGGCAGAGCGCTTCGAGCCGGTCGCGGCTCGTCGCCTTCTCGATGGCGACCACGATCCGCCGTGGCTGATGGGCGAAGGTCGGCACCGTCTCGACGAAGGGCCGGAACTCGATGCCGTCGACGAACTCGCGCCACGCCGGCATCTCGTCGACTGTCTGCAGGTCCGGCAACGCGCCGGCGTCCGGCAGGACCGGCTCGATCCACCCGCCGAAGTCCGACCGCGCCGGCATGAACCGCGCGCCGTCGTTCTTCTCGTCGACGATGCTCGAGAACGGGATCAGATCACGAACGCGAGCGTTGGCGATCAGCTCGACAAGCCGGTTGTAGTCGGCCAACGTGTTTTCGTAGAGCCGGACGCCGCCGCCCTTCGTCGGGATCATGCGCCCGTCTTCGGGTTGGCTCACAATGTTGTAGTGAAGCCGGCGAACGCCGACGGCTTCGGCGCCCTTCTCCCGAAGGTATCGGTTCAAGTGATGAACGGCGAAGTCGATTTGCCGCGCCATCAGGACCACCAACCGAAAGATACATCTCCAGTGGAAACAGAGGTTAACATCTCCAGACACCTCTATTTCTCAGTGGTCCTCTGCCGACGGGCCCGGCCGTCGTGATCGGCAGGTGCACGCCGGGACGCCGGCCGCGTTGTCGCCGTTGTCGGGATCGTTGAAGTCCTGATCACGGCAGGCGCCGCAACAGTCCGCGCACGTCTGCAGGTTGCGGAACGATAGCCTCTTGGCCGTCATGGCGCCGCCTCGTCATCAGGCACGAATATCCACGTACCTTCCGCGATCAACTTCTTCGCCCAAACGCGCTCCATCGGCTCGAGATGTGCGAGCGTGTCGGCGTGGATCTTGAAGCCGGGGATGATCCGGGCGTTGGGATTATGCGCCGGCACGTCTAACAAGGATCTGCCTCCGTCGTTAGCGCGTCGGGGTGCCCTGGAGCGGACTTTGGTTTGCCGCCTTTCTGCTCCAGGTCTTCGATTCTCGCCAACAGGGCTTCGTTCATGATCGCACTGAATGGAAGCCCGTGTGCGGTTGCCTTCTCTTTAGTCTCGACCGGAATCGAGACACACAACTGGGTTTTCATCTTAACCCATATCTATATGAATAGGTAAGTATTTAGACGAATCCGAGCAATAATTAGCCGATAAAATGTGTGTCATCACTGATTATCGGTGAAAAAATGTGTGCCATCACAATTAATCAAGGAACGTGCGTGTTCCCGAGGCTGTAAATATGGACCGTGACTGGGAGCGAATCGAAACGGGATTGTCGCCGTGGGCCGCTTACATAAAGTATGTCGTCAAGAACAAACCCGAGAGATACAGCACCGCTTCAATGGTCCTCCAAACTCTAATGCGGCTACAGGTAGAAACCCCGGAATACGCCGATGGAGTACCTGCTCACGTACTGATCCGGGCGATCGTTCCGCGTATCTTCAAGCATGAAACGAGCGCCTATCGCGTGCTTGGCAACCTTGTAAATTATAACGTGATTGAACGCAGCTCGGACCCGGCTGGCTTCGGGAACAGGACGTTTTACAGCATCGGTGATCCTATTGGCTCAAAAATGGGTCCGCAATTTTCACGGGCGATCCTGGATCAGTTAAGCGATAATGCGAGCTGGGCGCATGTGTTTATCGAGCGACTGCTTGTCCAAGCGCTCGCGGCTCGAGAAGTTCTCAAACGTCACGGGCTCATAGATGAATGGGTTGCCGAGTGTGATGCTTGGGCATCGGTGCCGGTAATTGAGAGCGGATACCATTTCGGTCAAACCGATCAGGACGTCGGATTTCTCGCCGAACATCTGAGCCACGCAAGTCCCTTCCGTCCATAACTGGCGAGAGTCGCTTATCGAGTACCGCCAGTACCGGCGGTACCGCTCCCGCTGGTACACACGCGCCACGAAACAGGGAAGGCATCAGCCCGCCCTGGCCTGCATTCGTCGCAACGCGTCTTCGAACGCCGCCCGGAACTCGGGATCGGACCATATCTGTTCCATCGCGCTCCGCTTCTCCTCGACGGCTTCGGCCGACAGCTCGAGCCCGCACGATCGGCAGGTCCGCGCGGTCGGCGGGTTCACCCAGTAGCAGCGCGGGCACTGCTTCGGGTCGAGCGCGTGGCTCTTCCTCGCCACGTCGGGCGGGACGATCCCGTTCAACTCGGCGGTGGCGCGGTCGATATCACCGTTGCACAGGTGCGCGTACGTCTTGAGCATGTCCGTATCCAGGTTGCCCCAACAGATCATCTTGATCGTGCTCTCAGGGACACCCTTCTGTAGCAGATGAGTAACCCTCGAGTGCCGGAAGATGTGTGGCGTCAGGTGCTTTGTGACGCCGGCGTTCTTCGCGATAATGCGGAGCTGCTTCACGAGTCCCTGATACTGTAACGGCTCGTAACGGATGTTCGTCAGGAAGACGAACGCGGCATCCGTGATCTCTTTCGGGTATACATCCTTCCACGCCGCGAGGTA
>Ga0255346_1002672_pt1 | contig 22174 bp, 21 predicted proteins | sample wastewater_treat_FD_194410 | JGI IMG/M metagenome (GOLD analysis project Ga0255346, IMG submission 194410) | Wastewater microbial communities from Lulu Island WWTP, Vancouver, Canada - plant22 | ecosystem: Engineered > WWTP > Wastewater > Unclassified | place: Canada: Vancouver, British Columbia... | reverse complement strand
TACGTAATATAATAAATTTTATTAAATATTTCAATATAAAAAATCAAATTATTCTTAAAAAAATTTAGCTTATCAGCTATAAAAAGAAAGAAGGAGTTATAATTATTTAGTGTTAGTTAAAAAATAAAACTGGACTTTTTAAAAAATAAAAGTGGACTTGTCAAGTCCTAATTTGTTCTTTGATAATTAATAATATTTTAAGAAAAACCAATCTGTTAAGATGTTGCTCCATTATCAAAAATAATAAAAAGGGAGCAAGAATGACAGATCAACTTCACAAGAAATTCTCAAGTAGTCAGGTAAAACTACTTATTGAAAGCTATATAAGAAAAGAAATTAAACTAAGCTATATTCTTTCAATTCTTGGGATAGGCCGCTCAAGATTTTTTGAAATACTTAAAGCTTACAGGCAAAATCCATCTTCATTTTCAATAGAATACGCAAGAAATAAACCTAATAGAAAGATAAAAAGCATGGTTGAAGATGACCTTTTGGCAGAGCTATATGTGGAGAAATGCTTAATTGAGGACAGAGAAAATCCAATAAAATCTTACAATTACAGTTACATAAGAGATCTCCTTTTAGATAAGTATGGTCACAAAGTATCTGTTCCCACTATAATAGACAGAGCAAAAAGATTTGGATTCTATGATAATAAAAAGAAGAAAAAAGCTCATGACAGAGAAGTACTGACAAACTATGTAGGAGAACTACTTCAGCATGACAGTTCCCATCATAAATGGAGCCCTTATGCAGATGATAAGTGGTATCTTATCACCACTCTTGATGATTACAGCCGAAAAATACTTTATGGAGACTTTTTAGAGCATGAAACAAGTTGGACACATATTGAAGCTGCAGAACAAACCACATTGCAATACGGTACTGCTTTTTCTTGGTATGTTGACAGTCATTCAATATTTAGATTTGTTCAAGGTAGGGACAGCTTCTGGAGGAAACATTACAAGGTAACAGATGAAGCTGACCCCCAATTTAAGCAGGTACTATCTGATATTGGGGCAAAGATTATATATGCACTATCACCTCAAGCAAAAGGAAAAATTGAGCGCCCATACAGGTGGCTACAGGATAGAATTGTTAGAATTTGTGCAAGGGAAGGTATAAAAGAAATAGAGGATGCAAGAATAGTTTTGCAGGCAGAACTTAAAAGGTATAACAATTATCAGGTACACAGTACAACTGGTGAAATTCCAGATGAGAGATTCTATATGGCAATGGAGGAGAAAAGATCACTTTTTAGAACATTTGAAATACCTAAACCTTTTGTCTCAACAAAGGATATATTTGCTCTTCGTGTGGAAAGAATGGTGAATGCATATCATAAAATTTCAATAAATAATCTTGAGCTTACAGTCCCTGGCGTACCGCTAAGAGCTTATACGTCACTGCGTATTGTACCTGATAGGACTTCAGGGCTTGCTGAAATTAGGTTCTGGTATGATAAAAAGCTTGTGGGTGTGCAGAAAGTAAAGCTTGGGGACTTAAATATCCCAAATTTCTAATAAATATAATAGTCCACTTTTAAATTTTAAATCATAAAAAAATAGTCCACTTTTAAATTTTAAATGACAGTTATAATTATTTAGTTGACTTTTATGGCTGTTGTATTAAAATTTGGTTCTAGCTTAAAATTAAAAAGTTTTTAAGGATTATCATTTAAAATATCAATTTAAAATTTTTAAATTTCAGATAAGTTATATTCTAGAAAAGGAGTATTAAAAGTGGAGAAAATAACTCTAAAAATCAAGAAATTATTAATATTATTTTCCACATTATTTTTACTAGCTTCAACTTTTTTATTACCAAATATCTTATTTGCACAAGATGAAACTACTACTTCAACAACAAAATTAGAACCAAGTGTTAAATTTGATATAGTTTACCCTGAGTTAAAAGCTAAATATGGCTCACAATTTTCTTTTAGTGCTGATATCCTCTTTACAGGAGAAGATGAAACAACCTTTAAACTTACTGCTGAAGCACCTCAAGGCTGGTATGTTTCAATACAACCTGCCTATGAAGAAAATGAGATATCTGCCATAAAGTTAAAACCAGATAAAAAAGAAAGCTTAAAATTTGTTGCTGTTCCTCTTACAAAACAAGAACCTGGTGAGTATGTAATAAAAATAAAAGCTGAGGCTGATAATCTAAAAGCTGAGGCTGAATTAAAAGCTATTATAACAGCTACTTATGAATTAACTTTTACCCCAACAAGCGGGAGATATGACACTAAAGTAACAGCGGGAAAAGATAATCACTTTGCACTTCAGCTAAAAAATACTGGATCGGCAGCAATTGAAAAAATTACTCTTACTTCAAGTGGCCCTGAGGGATGGAGAATTAAATTTAATCCTTCTGATATAGATAAACTTGAAGCTGGCTTAACAAAAGATATTGATCTTATAATTACACCTCCTGAAAAGACAATTGCAGGAGATTACATGCTTACTTTAAATGTTAATAGCGAAAATAGTAGCCCAAAAATAGAACTAAGAGTGACTGTTCAAACTCCGACAATTTGGGGTTGGGTTGGAATAGGAATAATTGTAGTAGTAATAATAGGTATTGGAGTGATTTTTGCTAAATTAGGAAGAAGATAATTAATAAAGTTGTAAATTTTAACATTTTAATAATTTATTTTATTAATGTTTTGCTTCTTAATTTATATTGTAATTAATTTTTAAATTATTAAATTAAAAGTAATTAATTGGTTATTTATTATGGGAAACAATATAATTTCTATTAGAAATCTTACTAAAAAATATAATGGAAAAGTTGCTGTTGATAATTTAAATCTTGACATAGAAAAAGGTGTTATATATGGTTTGCTTGGACCAAATGGTGCAGGTAAATCAACTGTAATTTTAATGCTTTTAGGTTTAACTGAACCTACTTCAGGAACTATAACAGTTGCAGGATACAATCCAACTCGTGAACCGCTAAAAGTAAAAAGAATTACAGGCTATCTCCCTGAAAAAATAGGATTTTATGAGGATATGACTGCTTATCAAAATTTAGAATATACTGCTCTTTTAAACGGGATACAGTCTAAGGAAATTCCAAAAAAAATTGAACATTGTCTTTCTATAGTAGGACTTTTAGAAGAAAAAGATGTGCTTGTTAAAAAGTTTTCAAAAGGTATGAAACAAAGACTTGGGATAGCTGATGTTTTAATAAAAGATCCTGAAATTGTAATATTTGATGAGCCTACTGAGGGTCTAGATTTAGAAGTTGCAAATCAAATCCTAAATACTATAAAAGATTTAAATCAAAAGAATAAAATCACATTTTTGATTTCTTCACATCAATTAAACCTTGTGCAAAAAATTTGTGATAAAGTAGGCATAATGTCCAATGGGAAGCTAATTACAGAAGGAGATGTTGAAGAATTAGGTAAAAATATTTTTGGAGGCCATAAATATCAAATTGAATTAGAAGTGGTCGGTGATAGCCAGAAAGTTATAGAGAAATTGAAACAAATAAAAGGTATTAAATCTACGTCTCTAAAAGATGACACTATATTAATAGGCACAGATGAAGATTTAAGAAAAGAAATATCTAAGGTTGTCTCAGCTATTGAGGATGTTATATTAACAAAAATAGATATAAAAGATTTTTCTCTAGAAGATATATATTTAAATTATTTTAAAGAGGTTTAGCATGAAAGGTGTCTTGACAATTTACAGAAAAGAGCTTTCTGATTATTTTAGCAGCAAAAAATTCTTAATACTTTTAGGACTTGTTTATTTAACTGGTTTAACTTCTATTTATGTTGCAATTCAAAATATAAGAACAGCAGCTCAATCGTCGATTGACTCTTTAGTATTTCTTAAATTATTTACTACAGGTAGTGATGTTCTCCCATCATTCCTTTACTTTTTAAGTTTTTTTATTCCAATAATTGGAATTGTTTTTGGGTTTGATGCTATAAATAGTGAAAGAAATTCTAAAAATTTAAGCAGGCTTTTATCTCAACCAATCTATAGGGATAGTATAATTAATGGAAAATTTCTTGCTGGTGTAACTACTCTCTCAATTATTATTGGGAGTATAATATTTATAATTGGTGGAATTGGACTTAGAGTAATTGGCGTACCACCAACTTCTGAAGAAATTTTAAGAATAATAATTTTTATATTTATTTGTATTTGTTATGGTGCTTTTTGGATGGCGTTATCAATGTTATTTTCTATAATAATGGATAAAACAGCTACATCAATACTTACAAGTATCGCCATTTGGATTTTCTTCTTCTTCTTTGTACAAATAATCGCAAATGCAGTGGCTAATGCTATCGCTCCACTTGAGAATGCTACACTTGCAACACAAATAAAGAACTTTAATATTGATCTTGCCATAAAAAGGATATCACCATCTTATCTTTTCATGGAAGCGATAACCATTCTTTTAGTCCCAAGTGGTGGTCATTTATTTCTAAGAGCAGTCACAACAGCTGACATATCCAAGATGCTTTTAAATCCTCTCTCACTTGGTCAAAGTCTCGTTCAAGTTTGGCCGCAAATTGTTGTAATTATTGCTCTTGCTCTGATTTGTTTTGCAATTTCATATGTAGTGTTTATGAGACAGGAAATTAGATCCACTTAATTATATAAACTTAAATGTAAATGCAAATGCATAAGCATCTAAAATTCCGTGATAAAGATAAATTATTTGGCTAGGATGAGTTACCTTAAGAAAACACGCAAGCTTTTCCCCAGCGAGGAAAGCTTGCTCAAGTTTCAGGCTCGCTCTCCTCTTAAAAGAGGAGCCATGCCCGCTTCGCCTTCAAATGGTTTTCTTAAGGTAACTCATCCTAGCCCTTAAAGTTTTGTTTTTATTGCTATTACGGAATTTTAGATGCTTATGTAAATGTAAATTACTGATAAGTTTTTAACTTTTTAAGTGCATTTTTTAAGTCATCTGATAATTCATCAATTATTTCTATGCTTTCTCCACTAAACGGATGAATAAATTTAATACTTTTTGCATGCAAAAATTGCCTGCTTAATCCTATTTCCTTAGCAATCTTTTCTGCTTCTTTATTACCATAATCTTTATCTCCAATTATTGGGTGCCCAATAAAACTAAAGTGCACCCTTATCTGATGAGTTCTTCCAGTCTTAGGGTAAACCTCCAAAAGAGCACAATCGTCAAATTGCTCTAAAACTTTAAATTCTGAGATAGAGTTCCTCCCATTAAAAGCTACTCCCATCTTCTTTCTATCTTTTTTTGATCTTCCAATTGGCATATTTATAATACCAGCTTCTTCTTTAAAATTTCCAAGAACCAATGCCACATATTTTTTGCTAACTTGTCGTTGTTTAAATTCCTCAGATAGCAATTCATGAATTTTTGGGGTCTTCGCTATTAATATAATACCTGAGGTATCCTTATCGAGTCGATGTACTATGCCCGCCCTAAGCTCACTTTCCATACTAGAAAGCTTATTATAATAATGAATCAAAGCATTTAATAATGTGTTTTCTTTGTGGCCAGCCCCTGGATAAACAACTATCCCGGGTTCTTTTGAAATAGCTATTAAATAATCGTCTTCATATAATATCTTAATATCTATATTTTGAGGTTTATAAGATAGTGGTTCTCCATTAATTGATAAATCATTTATTTCAATTATATCGCAAGTTGAAAGAGAAAAGTTTTTAGTAGTTATGATTTTTTCATTTACTTTTACTTTGCCTAAGTTAATTAGTTTCTGAATCTTGCTTCTTGATAGACCGATATTTTGTTTAAAAAGAAATTTATCTATTCTTTCATTTTTATCTTCTGTTTTAACTACAAAGTTAATTTTTTTATCATGCTTATCCATTTTTTTAAAATATAGCAAAAATAGATATAAAGAAAGAACAAACTTGTTATTCTTTCACATCTTTGTCTTTTTTTAGGAAATTCTTAATTAAAACCATAGCTAAAATAAAAAATCCTATTACTATAAAGCTGTCAGCCCCATTAAATACTGCAAAAAAAGTAAAATAAATAAAATCAGTTACCTCTCCTAATAAAAATCTGTCAAATAAATTCCCAACCGCCCCACCTAAGATAAGGCCAAGAGCTAAATTATAAGCAACAGAATTAATGCTTAAAGTTACTTTAAGAACTAAAATTAAAATAATAGCAATAAAAGAAATAATTATGAAAATGTCAGTATGATTTTGTAATATTCCAAAAGCTGCACCGCTATTTTTTATATGCGTTATGTAAAGGAAATCAGGTATAAGCTCTATCTTACCATCCACTGGTATATTATTTATAACTAACCTTTTAGTAAACTGATCAATTGCAAATGAAATTACAGCACAAAACCCAAAAATTAAATCTAATTTAAACTGTTTAATGTCATACTTAAAATGCTTATTTTCTAGTTGTTTATTCTCCAATTTTAGTTTATCATTTCTCTGATTACCTAATTATATTTAGCCCAACTTTAATCTTTTTATTATCAATATTTATTTCACCACAAAAAATATTTTCTTTCATATTAAAATCTAAAATTTCTGATAAAGTTTCCCTCTTTATATAAGCAATATTTTCTTCAATTATTCTTCTTGTTTCTTCATCACAGTCAAAATGAGTTTCTATTATATTCTCTATTTTAAAATCTGCTTCTTTCCTAAGATTTTGTATACGATGGATAAGTTCCCTCACAAAACCCTCCTCTAGTAATTTACTATCTATTTCAGTAAGAAGACCTACGGTAATCTCTCCATCGCTTTCAACACTTATATTATCTTTACTTACAGTTTCTACAATAATTTCTTCAGGAAGAAGCTCAACTTTATTATTGTCCACCATTAAATTTACTTGCTTGCCATTTTTTACCTTTGAAGCAATTTGAATCGGATTTTCCTGCTGCAACACACTTTTTATTTTTGGAACCAATGCTCCATATTTAGAACCAAGAAGTTTAAGATTAGGTTTTATATTATAAGAAACAAGATCATCTATAGATGAAACAAATTTAATTTCTTTTACATTTAATTCTTCAGAAATTATATCTTTAAAGTGATTAATAGCTTCAAATTTCTTACCATCATCGCCTATATAAATAAAAGCAGTTTTTAAAGGTTGTCTAATTTTTGTATTGACTTTACTTCTTATAGATCTGCCAAGCCCAACTACTTTTCTTGCAATTTCCATCTTATAACTTAATTCATAATCGATATCTTCTAAATTGTGCTCCGGATATTTTTCAAGATGAACGCTTTTTTTGCCATAGTTTAAGCTTCCTGTAAGATTTTTATATATTTCCTCGCTAATAAACGGAATATATGGGGCACATAATTTAGATAATGTTAAAAGGCATTCATACAACGTTTTATATGCACTTACCTTATCTTTGTCTTCTTCGCTTTTCCAAAATCTTCTTCTACTTCTTCTAACATACCAATTAGATAGATTATCGGTAAATTCTTGAATTAATCGTCCACTATCAGTAACATTATAATCATCTAAAAGCTCATTAACTTTTTTAACTGTAATATTTAGTTCAGAAATAATCCACTTATCAAACTCATACCTTTCTTTCACAGGCAAATCATACTTTATTGGATTAAAACTATCGATATTTGCATAGATTATAAAAAAGGAGTATGTATTCCATAAAGTTAACAAAAACTTTCTTATAACTTCATTAATACCTTTAATCGAAAAATTTTTAGGAAGCCAAGGAGAAACTGATGTAAATAAATACCATCTTAAGGCATCTGCTCCTTGCTTATTTAATATCTCCCACGGCTTTATTATATTTCCCCTTGATTTGCTCATTTTTTGCCCAAATTCATCATTAATAAGACCGAGACATAGAACATTCTTATAGCTAGACTTCCCAAACAAAATCGTAGAAATTACTAATAAGGTATAAAACCAGCCTCGTGTTTGATCTATTGCCTCACAGATAAAATCAGCAGGAAAATTACTTATAAATTCTTCTTTATTTTCAAAAGGATAATGAAACTGAGCATAAGGCATAGAACCTGAATCAAACCATACATCTATTACCTCAGGGGTTCTTCTCATTTCTTCACCGCAAATTTCACAATTAATTATTATTTCATCAACATAAGGCTTGTGTAAGTCAATATCATCTGGAACATTTTTACCTAATCTTTTTAATTCCTCTATACTTTCTATGCAAATTTTATGTCCTCTACTATCTTCCCAAATTGGCAAAGGGGTCCCCCAATACCTTTCTCTGGTAAGAGCCCAGTCAACATTATTTTCAAGCCATTTTCCAAACCTGCCATATTTTATATGCTCTGGATACCAATTAACACCTTCGTTAGATTTTATAAGCTCCTCTTTTATGCTTGAAGTTCTTATGTACCAACTTTTTTTTGCATAATAAATCAGCCTATTCTCACATCTCCAGCAAAAAGGATAAGAGTGAAGCATTTTTTGGGTTTTAAACAAAAGACCTCTTGCTTTAAGGTCATCGATTATTTTCAAATTTGCATCCAAGATTGATTGACCACCAAATTTATCTACATTATCTTTAAAATTCCCTTCTTCATCAACCATTTGTACAATAGGCAAATCATTTAGTTTCCCAATATTCATATCATCTTCTCCAAAAGCAGGAGCAATATGGACTATGCCTGTTCCTTCTTCAGTTGAGACATAATCTCCATGAACCACTTTAAAAGCGTTCTTATTTCCATTTGAATAGTCATAAATAGGTTCGTATCTTAGCTCTAATAACTGTTCCCCTTTAAATTTACTAATTATTTTGTAATCTTTATCTTTAAAAACTTCATTAATAAGATTCTCCATTACAACAAACTTCTGATTATCCTGTTCAACTAATGCATAGATATAATCCTTATTTATAGCACAAGCAACATTTGAAACAAGCGTCCAGGGTGTAGTTGTCCAAACAAGCAAAAATTTATTATTCTCTCCTTTAATTGGGAACTTAACAATTATTGTATAGTCTTCAATATCTTTATATCCTTGAGCGACTTCATGGGAAGATAAAGCAGTTCCACATCTTGGACAATAAGGTACTACTTTGTAACCTTCATATAATAAACCTTTATCCCAAAATGTTTTAAGTATCCACCATACTGTTTCAATATATTCATTTTTAAATGTAAAATAAGCGTTATCCAAGTCAATCCAAAAACCTATCCTTTCAGTCATCCTTTTCCATTCATCTTCATATTTCATAACGCTTTCTTTACATAGCTTATTAAATTTCTCTATACCTATTTTTTCTATTTCTTTCTTAGAATTTATACCCAACATTTTCTCGACTTCTATTTCAACAGGAAGCCCGTGGGTGTCCCAACCAGCTTTTCTTGCAACATAATAACCTTTCATAGTCTTATATCTGGGGAAAAAATCCTTAAAGATCCTTGATAAAACATGGTGAACCCCTGGTGCCCCATTTGCTGTGGGAGGCCCTTCATAAAATACAAATTTTTGGTTACCCTTTGTAGCTTTCAAAGTTTCTTCAAATATTTTTTCTTTTTCCCAAAACTCAAGTATATTTTCTTCTAATTCTACAAAGTTAACATCACTATTTACCTTTTTAAACATCTAACTAAAAACCTCTTGTCTTAAAGATACTTTTATAAACTATGAAGACTCTTTATCTTATTTTACCTTAATCAAACTCATGGTAAATTTATTTTAATGATTTTATATAAATAAGTATAATTTGTGAAGCAAAAATCTTAATTTTAAAAATCAAACTAAAGAAGCAATAGATAGAGCTTAGGAATTAAGTAACATTTTTTTTAAAATTTCTGCAGATTTTACTGCTTTGGCTTTATAGTGATTATTAAAATAAATTAATGTTTTTTCTGTTTCTTTAGAAATTTCTATTATTTTAGGAACCCATTCTTTAAGCTCATCTTGAGAATACATATAATCATACCTTTCAAATTGCTGAGAATAATTCCACCATTTAGATGAATTCCTGCCGTGAAATCTTAAATAAAAAATATTACTTGTAGCCAAAGCTGTCCTTGGCATTAAGTGTGGGAGTTTTGGTTCATCTACATTGCAAAAACCAATATTTAATTCACGCAAAATTTTTAATACTTTATTATTTAGCCAGGACGAATTTCTAAATTCAATAACTATATCTACTTCTTTAAAATTCTCTTTTAAGCTTGTTATATAATCAATATTGTCTGTGTTGCAGTAAAATGAATAAGGAAATTGAAATAAAATTACACCCATCTTTTTGGCTTTTATTAAGGGCTCTATAGATTTTAAAATTGATTCATGCACTTGCTTATCAGATATTCTTTCGTGAGTTATTGATTTGTGTGCTTTAACAGAAAACAAAAATTTATCTGGGGTTTTCTTTTCCATAGATAAAAATAAAAAAGAATTTGGTATAGAGTAAAAAGTTGAATTAATTTCTACAGTATCAAAATACTTACTATAAAAATTAAGATACCCTGTTGGTTTAAACCCAACAGGGTAAAATTCTTTTTCCCAATCTTTATATGAATATCCTGAAGTTCCTATATAGATTTTAGACATATAGCTTACAATTATACAACTTAACAAACATATAAATTACATGATTAGGTAAACTAAGTGAACCAAGTCTGGGTTAAACAAATTCTGATATTTCTTCAAGTATCCTATCTTTAGACATTGCTCCTACAAGTTTTTTTATAACCTGTCCATTTTTAAATAATAATAAAGTAGGGATACTTGTAATGGCATATTTAATTGCAATATCTCTGTTATTATCAACATTTAACCTACCAACTTTTAGCACATCAGATTTTTCTTCAGCAATTTTTTCGACCTCAGGTTCTATCATTTTACAAGGACCACACCATGCAGCCCAAAAATCAACTAAAACAGGTTTATCTGACTTAAGAACTTCACTATCAAAATTTGAATCCGTAAACTCTACAAGCATTTTATATTCCTCCTATAAGCAATTTTAGGAAACAATTTTATATGATAACTATGAGTAAAGTAAAGAGAAATAAAGTAAGAATTATAAAATTATTTAACTAGACTAATAAAAAAGATAGTTTTTAACATAAGCATCTAAAATTCCATAATAAAGATAAATTATTTAGCCAGGATAAGTTACCTTAAGAAAACCATTTGAAGGCTTAAGCGGGCATGGTTCCTCTTCTAAGAGGAGAGCTTAAGCCTGAAACTTGAGCAAGTTTTCCCTCGCCGGGGGAAAATTTGCGTGTTTTCTTTAAGGTAACTTATCCTGGCTCTTAAAGTTTTATTTTTATTGCTATTATGGAATTTTAGATGCTTATGTTTTAATTAATTTGGTAAAATATGTTTTTTTTAATTAAATACTAAAATTTAGTATTGAAAAATAATATTTAATATTTTATAATTTCTTTGCTCTTATAAATTATAAAAACTTACATTAATATCAAACTTAGGAAAGAAGGCTAAATGTATAAATGTTTAGATTGCGGCAACACAGATAAATTTATTGGTTCTGCTAATGAACAAGGAGATGCCATAATTATCAAAAATGATTACAAGGCAACTCAGTCAACAAACCAGAGCAATGAATATTCCTGGATATATATAGTCTCAGAAAAGGGTTGGGAAGCAAATTTCAAAGTTAAAAGATGTTATTATTGCAACTCTGATAATATACAAAAAATTTAATTAGCCTTTTTACTCTCAGCGATAAGACAGCTTGCCTTAAATAATGATTCAAAAGTTCCAGCGTCAGTCCACCAACCTTTGAGTATTGAATAGGTCATTGTTCCTCTCTTAATATATTCATTATTAACATCAGTTATCTCAAGTTCTCCCCTTTCGGATGGTTTTATGTTGTTTATTATTTCAAAAACATCATTATCATACATATATAAGCCACAAACAGCATAATTAGTTTTTGGAACTTTTGGCTTTTCTTCTATTGAAATTATTTTACCATCCTTAATTTCAGCAACACCAAATCTTTCAGGGTCAGGAACTTCCTTTAAAAACACCTTAGCCCCTTTTGGCTGTTTTTCAAATTCTTCAACATATGCACTAACATTATCTTGAATAATATTATCACCTAAAATTACAAAAATTTTTTTCCCATCAGCAAAATTTTCAGCAAGCTTAAGAGCGTCTGCTATGCCTCCCTCTCCCTCTTGATAAGTATAGGATATATCTTTTAAGCCAAATTCTCTTCCATTGCCAAGGAGCCTTAAAAAATCACCTGCATTATTCCCACCTGTTACTATTAAAATATCTTTAATACCTGCATTGACTAAAGTCATAATAGGATAATAAATCATTGGCTTATCATAAACAGGAAGCAAGTGTTTATTTGTAACTTTCGTACAAGGCATTAACCTTGTGCCAAGTCCTCCAGCTAAAATTACACCTTTCATTGCACCTCCTTTATATAGCAAGGTAATCAACAATAATCATAATTAATAGTTTTTTAAAACTATTAGTAAACTATTTTCTTATAAAATAAACTATAAAAAAAGTTACAGAAACTAAAATACAATATGCTGCAAAAAAATTTAAGTTTTTATTTACCGCATATCTCATCAAAAATTTCACAGCAAAAAAACCTGATATATAAGCAAAAATAAAGCCGATTATTATTGATAAAATTGCAGTATTATCAAAAGAAATATTGCCGGCTTCATATTTTTTAATGGTGCCATAAAGCTCAAAAATAAAAGAACCAAAAATAATTGGAATTGAAATTAAAAAAGAAAATTTTACTGCTTCTTCTCTTTTTATCCCGAAAATCCTTGAAGTCGAAATTGTAGTTCCAGATCTTGAAACACCAGGTAAAATGGCAAATGCCTGTCCTAAACCAGTTACAAGTGCAATTAAATAATTTATATTTTTATTTTTTCCTGTTCTATTAATATAATCCCTTTCATGTTTTTCCCCAAAAAACTCAAATAATATAAGAATTAATGCAGTTATAATTAAAAATACAGCAGAATATATTGGTACAGAAAAAATATTTTCAATAGTATCATGAAAAAGAAAACCAAAAATTCCGGCAGGGATTAGTGAAATAACTATACATAAGGATAACCTAAAATTCTCATCATCCCTATTATTTTTTATAAAAATGCCTTTAAAAAAAGCTTTAATGATACTAATAACATCCCTGTAAAGCACTGATAGCAAAGACAATAAGGTTGCAAAATGTAGGGCTACTGCAAAAAACAAAGTAGTTTCATTCCACTTGAAAAAATAAGGAAAAATTATGAGGTGAGCAGAGCTACTAACCGGAAAAAATTCAGTTAAACCTTGAATTATGCCTAGTATTATAGATTTAAAAATTTCCATTAAAAGTCATAAACATAATAAACTATTTAATTAAGTTCCACCAATGGTGATATTGTTTAATAAAATACTTGGGCTACCAATATAACCAAAAGACGGGAAAAATCTAATATCTTTGCCTATCATCAAAATTTCTTTGCAAAAACTTAAAATATCTGTTGCAATTGTAACTTCCTTTACTGGGTATTCTAAGCTCCCATTTTTTATCCAAATACCTTTAGCGCCAACACTTATCTCTCCGGATATGGGATTTGCGCCAGAATGAAGACCGATAACATCAATAATATAAAAACCTTCGTCTATTGATTTCAAAATCTCTTCAAAAGATTTATTTGATGGTTCAATATAAAAATTAGATATACCCACAGATGGCATCGACATATATGAGGATCTAACTGCATTTCCTGTACTTAAAGTTTTATCTTTTCTAGCAGTATAAATATCATACAAAAAAGTTTTCAAAATCCCTTCCTTAAAAACCTGTGTCCTTCCTTTGGCAACTCCTTCGGCATCAAATGGTTTTGATGCAAAGCCATTTTTTAGCAGGCCATCATCAAATATATTTAAATCAAGAGAAAATATTTTTTGATTAATCTTATCTTTAAAAAGAGATTTGCCCTTTTGAACTGAATCAGCTGTTAAAATAGATGCTATTATCCCTAAAAATTGTGATGCTATTATTGGATCAAGAAGAACTTTTGAAACTGTTGATTTTACTTTCTTGGCACCCAGTAAAACTGTTGATTTTTTAACTGCTTCATCTGCAACAACTTCAAAATCAAAATCTTTAAGACTTCTTTTGTAATCAAAACTAAAGCCAGTAGAAGTATCTTTGTCGTCTCTTGCAATCACGCTTAAGAAAATAAAACTATTTGTTTCCTTATAATCACCTTCGAATCCATTAGAATTAAAAATTGCTACTTCAGAAAAAGCATCACTATAATTTAAAGAATCAACACCTGAAATTCTTTTATCTTTCTTTTTTGCTATTCTTTCAAGACTTTTAGTTTTTTCAATTTTCTCTTCAATTGAAATATCAAAAAAACTTTCATCAAATAAATTTTTTAAAATATCAGCATTATTATATGGATATTTTGATTCATAAATATGTGGCAGGCCGTTTAATTCATCAGCTTTAGTTATTTTTGAATTTAAAATAGCTTTCTCTATACAATCTAATATCTTATTTTCATCAAAAGAGTTAGTCCATGCATATCCAACCCTTTTACTTTTAAATACTCTTATCCCTATTCCATTTGAATCAGAATGAGAAAGTGATTCCACTGATTCATTAAAAACTTCTATTTCTTTATCAACTAACTTTGAGGCATAAATTTCATATTCATCTATATCAGATTTTTCAATCATTAATGCAACTTTTTTTACAGACTCAATTAGTTTTTCATTCTTTCCCGCAAGGTTTAATTCAAACATCATATACTCGTTCCCCCAACCGTAATATCGCTTACAAGAATAGTGGGTTGTCCAACTTCATTAGGAATCGACTGCCCATTCTTACCACAAAAACCTGGTGAAAAATCAAGATCACTGCCAACTGCTACTATTTTTTTAAGTACTTCAGGCCCATTTCCAATAAGTGTAGCGCCTTTTATAGGATTAGTAATACTGCCATTTTCAATTAAATAACCTTCGCTTATGCCAAAAACAAAATCACCGGTTGCAGGGTCAACTTGACCTCCCAAAAATTCCTTAGCATAAATACCCTTCTTTACGCTTTTTATTATTTGCATAGAGTCTTCATTACCGTTATCAATAAAAGTATTGCTCATTCTTGGGAAAGGTATATCTCTATATGATTGTCTTCTACCATTGCTTGTCATTGGGATACCAAGTTTTTTTGCTGATTTGTAATCTGAAAGATATGATTTTAAAATGCCTTTTTCTATAAGAATATTTTTCCTGGAAGGATAGCCCTCTCCATCAAATTTATACGAACCCCAGTGATGTTCCAACGTAGAGTCATCTACAGCAGTAACCACTTCTGATGCAATTTTCTTTCCAATTTTACCTTTAAAAACAGAAGCATCTTTTACTATTGCATCTGCTTCAAGCCCATGGCCACAAGCTTCATGAAATATCACCCCGCCAAATCCCGGTCCTATTACAACTGGGTAAGAACCTGCTGGAGCGTTTATTGCATCCAGCATCTTTACAGCAATGCTTGCAGCTTCTTTAGCTATTTCTATTGGATTTTTTTCATCAAAAATTTCAAACCCTTTAGTTTTTGCATAGGATTTATAGCCTGTCTTTATTTCATTGCCTCTCATTGCAACTACATTCACAGCAAGAAAGGTTCTAACTGTTTTATTTTCAGAAAATAAACCTTCAGAATTTATAACTATTATATCCTCTTCGATATCATTTAAGGTTGAAGTAACCTGTATAACTTTTGAGGAAACTTCTCTTGCCGCATTATTAATTTCAAATAATATATTACTTTTTATTGATGTGTCTATTTTGTCAGGATATTTTAAAATCTTAGTAGAATAATTACTTTTTGTAGTATTTAAATTTAGAATTTTAGCAGCATTTGAATTATTTATAGCAGAACTTAAAATTTTAGCAGTTTCAATTAATCTAAGTTTTTGGACTGAATCAACATATGCATAGTAGGTGCAATCATTATGAATTAACCTAATTCCACAACCTTCCTCAAAGCCACTTGAAGCGCTTTCTAGCTTATTATCATCAAACCTAATTCCATTTGATTTTCTGCTCTGAATAAAAATTTCGCCAAAATCTCCACCATTTCTAAGCAACAAACTCAATATCGTCTTAGCTGTATTCTTACTAATCAAAAAAATCTTCCTAGATGAGTCAAATATATTATTAAAAATTAAAACAAAAATTAGTTACTTAAATAATCATCAACTTCTTTTGCTTTTTCTTTTCCTTTGTTTAATTTCTCAACCACTACATTTTTGGCTTGGCCTATTACCTCTTTACCTTTTTCAACAAATTCTTCACTTTTCCCCTTAACTTCAGAAAGCTTTTCTTTACTTTTGTCTAAAGTTTCTTTTGCCTTATCAACAACTGTTCCATAACCCTTTTTACTTTTTTCAACAAATTCTTCACTTTTATTTTTTATATCTTCTCTTATCTCTTTTCCTGCTTTAGGAGAATAAATCATTCCTATAATAGTCCCAATAGCAACACCTGTTAAAAGAGATAACAAAATGGGGCGAAAGATACTTCTTTCATTATTTTCGCTCTTATTATTCATTTTTACCCTCCTTAACACTTGATTTAGTCTTATCACTCTCTTTAGAAAACGCACTCATTATGCCTGCAAATGCACTTATGATTTTAATTACAGGACTTGTAACAACTACTCTTGCTAACTTTACAATTTTTTCTAATTCAGATACTATAGAAGACGCACTTTTCGTAACCTCGTTAATTTCACTTATTTCGCTATTTAACTTCTCTACCATATTTTTCAAATTTTCTGCAATAGGTAAGATACTTTCAGTTAAGTTTTCAGCTAACACCCTTATTCTTGAAAGTAATTTTATTAAGGGAACCGAGACTATGATTCCAATCAAAGAAAAAATTGAAACTAAAATAATGGCTATTAAACCCAGTATTTCAAGAGATGTCATTTAGCACCTCTACTTCACCTTTTTATAAAAATATATATTAATATTAATTATTAATAATAACAACTAGGGTAACATAAACTTAAAAAAAATATTACCTTAAATATCATCTCATTTATATTGTTGTTTTATTATATTAATTTTATTTATTTTATTCAAAAAAAATTAAATCTATTTTATAATGCTGGTAATTTATTTGAGCAGCATATTGTAGCATATTTTACCTTATGCAATATTCTTTATATTTTTAATAAAACTTTTTAAAAAGTAAACACTAGAATATAAGTTTTATAGCAAATGGTGGAGCTATAAAAATCATAATATTTTTAATTTAGTACTTAAAATTTTTAAAATAGATTAAAAAAATAATTATTTATAATTATTTTAAAATAATCTTTTATTATTAATTTTTAAAAAGAAAAGGTAAAAATGGATATTAAAAAATTTAGTCTTAAAAACAAAATTTTAATTACATTCCTTATAACTTTGGCTTCAGTTTTTCTAATTATAACATTTACATCTTGCTCAGGAAAAACAAGTGCTTCCACAGGGTCCTCTGACAAAACAGCTCAAGAAAGTACTGGTAATGACATAGTTCAAGAAGAAGTAGTAGAGTCCATACCAGAGGAGGATTTAACAGACTATGATAATGCAAAAGTAGGTGCTGAAATAAAGGGGGCAATTCCAGGTTTTTTATGCGCTAATAAAGATAATTATATAACTGTTGAAATCAAAAACACATCTGATTTTACCTGGAGAATAGACTCTAGATACCCTGTTAAAGTAGGATATCATTATTATGGCCAGGATGTAGATGCAAGTGATTATGATGGAACTTCTAGAACATTCTTTGAAAAAAACGTTGAGCCTGGTGAAACAGTTAAAGTTAATGTATTAGTTAATGATGTTAAACAACCAGGAAACTATGTTTTGCAGATTGATTTGGTACTTGAGGGAAAATACTGGTTTTCTTCAAAAGATGTTAAAATGTTAGAAAGCCAAACATATTTTGGTGAATGCAGCAACTAATTTTAAGAGATTTATACAATTCTAATACAATATATAGGAAAATAATCAGAAATATTCTTTATATTTGATTTTTTAATGCTTATCTTTGAACTATTTATTTCCTGGTTATTGTTTATTAAAAATTCGATTTCCTTTTCATTATTATATTTAAAAAGCTTACCTGTAACTTCAAAAATGCTTAGTTTAGAGCATAAATCAACATCTGGCCCTAAACCAACCTTCAACATCGAGTAATAACTTGAAGAACGTTTAAGAGCAATAGATGGATCTTTCTCAAAATTAGCAACCGCCAAAGCAACCTTTGCGCCATCTGAAATTTCAAATTTACAGTTTAACTCTTCAATTAAAATTTTTACTGCCATACCAGCTGTATATGTATCATCATAAGATATTTTACCTTTTTCACCAGAACAAATAAGAAGAATGTTACAATTTTTATCTAAAGCCTCTTTTAAAATCACTTCACATGCATATCTTATGTTTATAAGAGAAACAACAAAAGCGCCTTTGGAATTTAAAGTTTTAAAAAAAGATTTTGTTCCATTTGTTGTTTTTAGGATAATTCCTTTATTCTCAATAGGTAATTTCATAAACTCAATAGGAGAATTACCATAATCAAATCCTTTCGGAGGCCAACCTTGTTCCTCACCACAAATAAGATAGTCTTTAAAAATTTTTTTATAAAAAAAAGACCTACTTTTACTTTTAGAAATTATTATTTCTTTACATTTCTTCGCAAGTAAAACAGACATCGTAGTCGTAGCTCTTATTACATCTATGACCCCACAAATGCAATTACTAATATCAATGTGTTTTTGAAAAGAATCAAAGTTATTACTAAAAATTACATCAATACGCATTTACTTACACAAATATTAAAAGTTATCTTTAAATTGTCTTAATTAAATTTAACCTTGATTACCATCACAAGGATTAAATTTTTTACCAACTATTCTTTCATAAGCAGTAATATACCTTTCCGAGGTTTTTAAAATTATGTCTTCAGGGAGTGGTGGAGGAGTAGAATTTCTATCCCAATCAGAAAACAGAAGATAATCTCTTAAAAACTGCTTATCAAAACTTTTTTGCTGGGTTCCAGGTTTATAGTCCTCAAGAAACCAAAACCTGGATGAATCAGGTGTTAAGACTTCATCAATAAGAATTATTTTCCCTTCAAATATTCCAAACTCAAATTTCGTATCGGCAATTATTATTCCCTTATCTAAAGCATATTTACTTGCACTATTATATATTTCAATACTCTTTTCTTCTAAAAAATCTATTAATTCTGAACCAAATTTATTTTTAGCCTGGCTTATTGTCAATGAAATGTCGTGACCAGAGGTTTCTTTAGTAGTCGGGGTAAATATAGGTTCAGGAAGCTTCTCACAAAACTTTAAACTTCCAGGAAGCTTATAGCCTCCTAACATGCCTGTTTTAATATATTCTTCCCAAGCAGAACCTGTGATATAACCTCTAACCACACACTCAATAGGGAATACGTCAGCTTTTTTAACTATTACAGATCTATCTCTAAGTATATCTTCAAATTCTTTAAGCTTTTCAGGGAAATTATCAAAATCTGATTCAACTAAATGATTATCTATAACATTTTTTAAATAATTAAACCAAAAAATTGAAATTTGATTTAAAAGTATACCTTTATAAGGGATTAAAGATGGCAGGACATAATCAAAAGCTGAAATTCTATCAGTTGTTACAATAAGTAAATTTTCTCCAAGCAAAAACATTTCTCTTACTTTTCCACTCTTTATTTTTTGTATCCCCCTAAGCTCAACTTCTCCAATCGTTTTTATCACATCTCCCCCCTATTCTTTTCAATACCTAGCATCAATATTTAACAATAATTAATAATAAGCATCTAAAATTCCGTGGTAAAGATAAATTATTTGACTAGGATGAGCTACCTTCTCTTTATCTTAAGATAAAAATTAATTAATTCCTTTGAAGCATTTTCTAAGAGTTTTTGAGCATTTTCCATAGCTTCACTTAATTCCATTGGCTTGTTTAAAATTGAAAAATTTCCAAAGAATAAATCTCTATTTTCTCTTGATATGCTTTCCCTATCTACAAGAACAGAGCCGTTTATTGTTATTACGGGTATATTATATTTCTTAGCTAAAATTGCAACACCATAAGCACTTTTACCAAAAAATGTTTGCCTGTCAAATGCGCCCTCACCAGTAATAATTAAATCAGCTCCTTGCATCTTTTCTTCAAGATTAGTAACATCTATTATTATGTTTACACCTACTCTTAATTTTGCGTTCAAGAATGCAACCATGCCGCCCCCCAGGCCTCCTGAAGCTCCTGCTCCTTTTAAATCACGAATATTTTTTTGAAGGTCATTTTTAACAACTTTTGCAAAATTAATAAGCCCTCTATTTAGTTCTCTTATCATTTTTGAATCAGCGCCCTTTTGCCCTGCATAAACATAAGCTGCACCATTTTTCCCTGTAAGCGGATTTTCAACATCACAAGCACACTCATAAACAGCATCTAATGCTTTCTCATATAAACCACTCATATCAATTCTTGCTATCTTAATAAGTTGCTTGCCCCCTAAACCTAATAAATTTCCTTCAGAATCATAAAATTTTACTCCTAACGCTTGAGCCACACCCATTCCGCCATCATTAGTGGCACTGCCTCCCAAACCCATTATTATCTTTTTTGCACCAAGATCTAAGGCTTTTTTAATTAATTGACCAGTTCCATAAGTAGTAGTTTCCATCGGATTTCTTTTATTAAATGGAACAAGCCATAACCCTGAAGCTGCTGCCATTTCAATAACAGCAACATTATTATCTAACATGCCAAACTTAGCAGTAACATCATCTCCTAAAGGACCCATCACAACTGTCTCAACATATTTACCATTTTGGCTTTCGACTAAAGTTTCTACAGTACCTTCTCCTCCATCCGCCATAGGATTTTTTATAACTTCTATCGTATTATCTATATCCTTGATAGACTCATTAATAATGCTACAGACCTGGTTGGCACTTAAGCTTCCTTTATATTTATCACATGCAATTACTATTTTCATAAAAAGTTAGTTAACTTATTTTTATTATCATCAGCACTAAAAAACATCCCTTTTATTTTTTTAAATAATTAATTCATAATCCTATTTTAGACAACAAAATCGGTAAGCAAAATAGCGGTGTAACTATTGTGAATATTATTTAAATAAATTTAATTTACCCCTGCATTCTTTAAAGCACTTGAGCAGACACATTTTCTTTCTTTTTTAATTCTTGGAATTGCCTTAAATAGAAGTTTTCTTAACTTTTCATTATTATCATCAAAAACTTTCATAACTTCATCATAACTAACAGGTTTTATTTCAGGATGGCCTTCAAGACCAGCATCATAATCAGTAACTAAAGAAATATTTACATAACAAATTTCAAGTTCTCTGGCTAAGTAACACTCAGGATATTGAGTCATATTAATTACTTCCCAGCCTTGGTTTGAAAACCATCTACTTTCCGCTTTTGTAGAGAATCTTGGCCCTTGGATAACCACAATAGTGCCTTTTTCATGTACAGGAATAGAAAGCTCTTTTGAGCATTCTATTACAAGATTTCTTAAATCTGGACAATAAGGTTCTGCTGAAGAAACATGTTTTGTTTTTGGTCCATCATAAAAAGTATCTTTCCGACCATTCGTTCTATCAACAAATTGATCACAAATAACAAAATCACCTGGTTTTACATGAGGCTGCAGGCTTCCAGCAGAACAAGGACCAAATAAATGTTTGACGCCTAATTCATACATCGCATAAATATTAGCCCTATAATTTATCATATGTGGTGGTAAAGTATGTTGCCTACCATGCCTTGGTAAAAAAGCTACATCAATACCGTCTAATTCACCTATCACTATCTTATCAGAAGGAGCTCCGTAAGGAGTTTCGATATAAAATTCATCTTTGACATCAAGAAAAGAATAAAAACCAGATCCTCCAAATACCCCAATCTCAACCTTAGGAATGTCAGTCATTATTGTCCTTTCTTATTTTTTATAATTCTATAAAACTCTTAAGCACTTTATAAATATTTTAACAAATATATTAAATTTTAAATAAAAGTTAAACTAATAAATAAAATACCAGTAATTTTTTATAAGCATCTAAAATTCTGTGATAAAGATAAATTATTTGGTTAGGATGAGTTACTTTAAGAAAACCATTTGAAGGC
>Ga0255346_1002639_pt1 | contig 22291 bp, 20 predicted proteins | sample wastewater_treat_FD_194410 | JGI IMG/M metagenome (GOLD analysis project Ga0255346, IMG submission 194410) | Wastewater microbial communities from Lulu Island WWTP, Vancouver, Canada - plant22 | ecosystem: Engineered > WWTP > Wastewater > Unclassified | place: Canada: Vancouver, British Columbia... | reverse complement strand
TCGGGTACTATCTGGTCGTAAAGATAATTTCCGTAGAAAGATTGGTGGTCTGTTTGGATGTATCGTGGGTTTCCCATCTGTGCCTGTCACCTTTTGTTTGTAGTTTGGATTAATTAAACCACGTATCTTTAACGTTTGGATGAATTTTGGACTTGTTTTTCAACAGTCTCTTAATCTTACTATCGTTCGCAGCAAGCTGCGGGGAAATGCCCTCATTCGTATTATATTAAAGTTTTGAGGCTGTCGCCATGCTTTTGGGACAGCCTCTTTATTTAAATCTAGCAAATTTGTGGGTGAAACAAGAGACTAAACTAAAAAATCGCTTTGTTTGGTCTCAGAAAAGTTAAAAGCTAGAGAATCTATTCGTTGATAGCTTTTCGTCTTAATCTGAGTATGTGAATGTTTAATCAGATGTAAGACAATCATCCGTTATGAAGCCAACTGCGATATCGCGGTCAAATGCAGTTGGTGTATAACTGATACCATTGAACCACCGTCCACTCATAATTAAGCGTATAATTCCCCTATGCCATACAACCACGAAATACAGTTAGCAGAAAACCTCATCATCGGTCGCTTGCAGCGTGAATACATCCTGCCGGTTCAAGGACCAGCTCGCGTCAATCAACTAGGTGGCAATTTGCCCTACACCGCCAGCGCGATGGCAATGTGGGGCGGCAAAGCCGGGTTAGTGAGTCGTGTAAACCCCGATTACCCATTGGAATGGCTTAAACCGTTCGAAATCATGGGCTTTGACTTGCGCGGAATCATCCAAACGGACGAAAGTTTTGACGCGCGATTTTTCGTCGCCTACAGCGAAGGCTATAAGATCAGCTATGAAAACCCGCTCACCCACTTCGCCGAACGACAGCTTCCATTCCCTGAAGAGCTTTTCAATTACGAGCCCGATACCCGGCGCTATTGCAGCAAAACCGACTACCTGCCTTACACCTTCCGTGTCACCGATATTCCCCGCGCTTTTCTGGAAGCCAACGCTGCCCACATTTGCCCTATTGACTTTGTTTCGCACAAAATTTTACCCAGCGTGCTACGGGGAGGGATGATTCAAACCCTCTCAATGCGCGCCACGGATTGCTATATGGACCCCGCCTTTTGGGAAGAAATGCGCAACCTCATCTCCGAACTCAGCATGTTCATGCTTAGCGAAAAACAAGCGCTCAGACTGTTTCAGGGGCGAAGCGTTGACCTTTGGGAGATTGCTTGCACACTCGCCAGCTATGGGCCCGAGTACCTGATTATCAACAGCAAGGATGGCGCGGCATGGGTCTATGACCGCGTGGAAAACAAACGCTTCATCGTGCCGGCATGGGCGGGCGTTTTCGTCGACCCAACAGGCGGCTTAAACGCTTTTGATGGCGCTTTCTTGTACAACTACCGTAAAAACTATGACATTGTGCACGCCACGGTATGCGGAAATCTAAGCATGGGCATTTGCGTGGAAGGTAGCGGGCCCGACTACCTGACAGAAACTTTAACCGCGTTGCGCGACGCGCGTCTTTACGCCCTCTCGCAACAGGTTATTCATTTGTAAATTATCCTGGTTAATTAAGAATCCGAAGGCACGAGCTTAATTTCATAGAGCACGTCCCAGTTTTTACCGGTCACAAACAGACGCCCACCCTCTTTATCCCAGGCGATGCCATTGAGCACCTCGCCTAATTTAGCCTTGTTTGCTTCAGGCATTAGCCCAGATAAATCAATTTGGGTCAGCACTTCCCCACTAACAGGATCAATGCGTAAGATCGTATCAGTAAGGTAGACATTGGCCAAAATCTCACCGTTGACAAACTCCAGCTCGTTCAACTGGCTCATTGGGTAACCGTCCAAGGTAACGTGTAGCTCATTCACCACCAAACCGCTCTTGGGATCCATCCAGTAAAGCGTATTTGAGCCATCCGATTTGATGAGTGCCTTGCCATCTGTGGTTAAGCCCCAGCCTTCGGTACTGTAATTAAAAGTGCTTATTTGCTCGAAATTGTCTTTTTGATAAACAAACGCGGTACCTTCTCGCCAGGTGAGCATGGTTAGCTGATCATCGAGCAATGCCAATCCCTCGGCAAAATACTTGTCGTGAATACTTATCTCGCGCAGACTTTCGCCCTCCTCCAGTTTGGCTACGCGCAAGCGTGACTCTCCATACAGCCCACAGCTTTCATAAAGCAATCCATCCTCGTAGACCAGACCCTGGGTATAACAGTTAGGATCATGAGGATACATATTAACAATTTCGTAGGAAGCTTTTTTACCCAAACCTGACAAAATGTCTGGTTCAACAATCGTTTTGTTTTTTGACCTATCCAATAAACGTGGCAATGCAAAAGCCAAAAAGGCAATCACTAAGACCGTGATAATAGCAAAAAGGATGTTTCTATTTTTTGCATTCATACCCAAAATTTTACCACTTGCTAAAGAGAAAAAAGTGCCATATGCCATATTATTAATTATTATCAGCAACCCGTTGAGCCTCATGATAAAATATTTAGGTAAAGGAAAGGAGATACCATGACCACCCTACTCGAACGCTTTTTACGCTACACCAAAATAGACACACAATCCCAACACGACGCCGAAACTTATCCCAGCACCGCCAAACAACTCAACCTGGCACGCCTTCTTGAAAAAGAACTTCGCGAACTTGGCATGAGCGATGTTGAGCTTGACCAATACGGCTATGTAACAGCCACCCTGCCTGCCAATATTGAGCATTACTGCCCCGTTGTTGGCTTTATCGCTCATATGGATACCAGCCCGGATGCGTCCGGCGAGAACGTCAAAGCACGCGTTATCGAAAATTATGATGGTCTGGACATCGTCCTGAATGAGGCAGAAAACATTATTCTGTCAACAGACATTTTCCCTGACCTCCTCAAATACAAAGGCGAGAGCCTCGTCGTCACCGATGGTACCACCTTACTCGGCGCGGACGACAAAGCCGGCATCGCTGCTATCATGGATGCCATGCGCTATCTCATCGCCAACCCTGATATCAAACATGGACGTATTCGTGTCGGTTTCACCCCCGACGAAGAAGTTGGCGCCGGCGTGGAATACTTTGATGTTCAGAAATTCGGTGCGGATTTTGCTTACACCATCGATGGTGGCGAAAAAGGCGAGTTGGAATGGGAAAGCTTCAACGCCGCCAGCGCGCGCCTGAAGTTTAAAGGCATCAGTGTGCATCCCGGCACTGCCAAAGGTGTGATGCGCAATGCCAACCTGGTAGCGATGGAATTCCAATCCCTTATGCCCCTCTTCGACCGCCCCGAGCACACCGAAAAGCGCGAAGGTTTCATTCACCTCACCCAAATGTCCGGCCTAACCGAAGCCGCGCAACTCGATTACATCATCCGCGATCACGATAAAACCCTTTTTGAAGCCAAAAAACAAATCGTGCGCGATGCCGCCGCCTACCTGCAAGGCAAATACGGTCAAGATGTTCTGGAACTGGAAATCAAGGATCAATACTTCAATATGGGCGAAGTGCTCAAAGAACACCCCGAAGTGCTTGAACTCGCCCGCCAGGCATACCGCGCGGAAGGTATCGAGCCAATTGAAATCCCCATCCGCGGTGGAACGGATGGCAGCCGTCTGAGCTTTATGGGCTTGCCCACACCCAACGTTTTCTATGGCGGACATAATGGGCACGGTCCTCTGGAGTACCTCTCCGTGACCGGTCTCAAAAAATCGAGGGATGTGATTGTAAAGATTGCTGAGTTGGTTGCAAAACAACAAACTCGATAAATTATAAATCCAAAGTTACCCATTCGAATCGAAAGTGCCTTGTTAAAACTGATTAAGGCACTTTTTTGATAAAACAAGCAGTAATCTTTCAAAATTGGCCCAAAATTGGTCGAAAAAGTACTTGACATGACGTACTACGTGTGATATAGTAGTTATAACGTCAGACGTAATACTTTTGAAAGGACAGAAAACATGATAAGTAGTGATGTTATAAGAGGATATACTGATATAATTATTTTGTATCTACTCATGGATGAACCCGGTTATGGCTACGAAATCTCGCGCAAGATTTCCGAACGCAGCCAGGGTTTATACTCCATGAAAGAAACGACGCTTTATTCAGCTTTCAACCGGCTTGAGAAAAACGGCTACTTACGCTCTTTCGCAGGCACTGAAACCGGTGGAAAGACCCGCACTTACTATGAACTAACGCCCCAGGGGCACACCCATTACCAACTAAAAAAAGACGAATGGTTGATTACCAAAAAAGTCGTTGACCAATTCATAAAATAATATAAAACATTTATAGGAGATAAAAAATAATGGACGCAATTTTCAATTACTTAGACAACATGTTCGCTCATCTGCCCAAAACCGAAGAAGTCAAACGCGCTAAAACCGAGCTCGGGCAAATGATGGAGGACAAATACAATCAGCTGCGCGCCGAAGGTCGTTCTGATAACGAAGCGGTCGGGCAGGTCATCAGCGAATTTGGAAATCTTAGCGAACTCGCTGAAGAACTGGGCATTTCGAACCAAGTTCAGCAAGCTTCAAGCGAAGACAATTTCGTCTACGTTACAGCTGCCGAAGGTGAAACCTTCATCGAAAAGTCCAAAAAAGCTGCCAATATGATCGGTGGTGGTGTTGCTGCAATCATGCTTGGCGTTATTTCTGTTATTTTCTTTTCCAGCTATGCTGAAGGAATATTCTCCCAGGTCTTAGGGGGCGACGAACCCAACAAAGTCTACCTTGCCGTTGGACTTGGGCTTCTCTTTATCCTTATCGCTTTCGCGGTTTATCTCTTCGTTATGACTGGTTTAGCGAACGAAAAGTACAAGATTTTCGATAAGAAAGTAGTCAAACTTGACCCACACAACAAAATGCTCATTCAAAAAGCCAAAGAAAATCATCGACCGGTGCTCTTGCGTAAAATTTCCATTGGTGTGGGACAGATTCTGCTGGCAGTAGCTGCTCTAACTGTCGCAGGCGTATTATTTGAAGATAATGAAGCCGTGCTGGTCTGTTTAGTTTGTCTTTTGCTGTTGATCATTGGCATTAGTGTCTGGCTTTTCATTTCCGGTGGAGCAATTCAAAGCGCTTATGACAAACTGCTCAATGAAGGCGACTACACAGTTGAACGCCGAAAGAGTGAATCGGTTGTGCAACGTTGGGCTTCACCGTATTGGACTTTGATTGTGGTTGTTTACCTTGCCTGGAGCTTCATTACGAGCAGCTGGGACAAAACATGGATTATCTGGCCAATTGCGGGAATTTTATTTGGCTTGATTAGTGCGATTGTCCACGCAGCCACATCAAATAAAGAATAAGCACCTGGATAGCTATTCAAAAAAGAGACTGTTGCCATGATAAGGAACAGTCTCTTTATATTCTCATTTTTGGGGCGTATTATCCACCACAGGTGCTGGGGTCATCGCAGCCCTGGCTACAACCCGCGCAACCACCAAAGTGCAAACTGCCATTGGCAATTTCCGCTTCAGTCGCGGGGCGGATGTTTATAATGGTTACTTTAAAATCCAGATCTTTGCCCGCCATAGGGTGATTCAGGTCAAGTTCAACAATGTCTTCGCTGAGCGCCACAGGAACAGCTTGAAAGACAAGTCCGCTGGCATCGCGAATACGCATCGGTTCACCTAATTTAAATTCAAAATCTTCGGGAAATGAGCTACGATTCACCGGCAGCACACGTTTGGGGTCATGTTCGCCATACGCGTCAGCAGCCAAAACATGCACGTTACGGGTCTCGCCAACTTTCGCGCCTTCAAGTCCTTTTTCAAGACCGGCGATGATATTGCCATGCCCTTGCAAATATTCAAGCGTGCCCTCATCAGCAATTTCACCTTCCACGGTAAGAACATAGTTCATTTCAACCGCGGTGTTTTCTTCAACAGTTAAATTCAAATCCTTTTCCATCAGTCTCCATTCAACTTGAGCAATTTTATCTTTTTTTCAAGCCGCGTAATTGTAACAGAAATTCTTTACACTAACACAAGTGTAGGAAGATATTTACGAAGTTTTTATAGTTCTATGGCGAATAGCCTTCAACTCAGTGTTTTTAGCATGAAATAGTTCTTTATCTGACAAAATAAGTGATTATCGATGAGAACTTTTGCCCTCCAAAAAGCCAAAAATGGCTCGACTGATGATACAATATTACTCGGTTCATATTAAGTCCAAGTGGCAAATGACTAATAAATTTTTAATCGCAAGGAGATTGCATGACTAAAAAAGACCCCCGTTTAGAAAAATTGCAAGGCTTACGCGAAGCCGCGCAACTCGGTGGTGGTCAATCCCGTATCGACCGCCAACACGAAAAAGGCAGCTTAACCGCTCGTGAGCGCATCAACCTTTTACTCGACGAAGGTAGCTTTAGAGAAATTGGCGCGCTTATCAGCCACCGTGGCCATGTCAAAGATGAGCCATTTGGCGATGGTGTCGTCTGCGGTTACGGCACTGTTGACGGACGCACAGTTTACGTTTATGCTCAAGACTTTACCATTCAAGGTGGTTCATTGGGCGAAATGCACGCCGAGAAAATCTGTCGTGTGATGGACCTTGCCGCCAAAACTGGCTCACCCATCATTGGCATGATCGACTCCGGCGGCGCGCGCATCCAGGAAGGCGTTTACTCCCTGGGTGGTTACGCCAAAGTCTTTAGACGCAACGCCATTTACTCCGGTGTTATTCCCCAAATCAGCCTTATTATGGGCCCATGCGCGGGTGGCGCGTCTTATTCCCCAGCAGTAACAGATCTCATCGTCATGGTGCGTGGCAAGTCCTACATGTTCCTTACCGGCCCAGCCGTCATCAAGACAGTAACTGGCGAAGAAGTTGACTCTGAGTCCCTTGGTGGCGCGGATGTTCATCTGAGCCGCAGTGGCAACGCCCATCTGGTCGGAAACAGCGACGAAGAAGCCATCGCCATCGCGCGTCGGGCTCTTTCGTACCTGCCTTCCAACAATGTTGATATGGCTCCCATCGGCGACCAATCTGATGACATTTATCGCCGTGCTGAAGCCTTAAACGACCTCGTTCCCATGGATCCCAGTATTCCCTACAGTATGTACGACGCGATTGAACAAATTGTTGACGCGGGTTCGTTCCTTGAACTGCAAAAAGGCTTCGCTGGCAATGCCATTGTTGGTTTCGCGCGCCTGGGTGGGCAACCGGTTGCTATCGTCTCGCAGGAACCAGCCGACCGCGCTGGGCTGATGGACGTGGATTCATCAGATAAAATTGCGCGCATGGTCAATCTTGCTGACTCGTTCAATTTACCCATCATCACTTTTGTTGACTCACCAGGCTTTTTGCCAGGAACTGACCAGGAATATCGTGGTGTCATTCGCCACGGCGCTAAGGTGCTCTACACCTACGCCAATGCGACAGTTCCTCTGATCAGTGTCGTGACCCGCAAGGCTTATGGTGGCGCTTATGTGGTGCTTAGCTCCAAGTATATGGGTACGGATATTTGCTATGCCTGGCCAAGTGCTGAAATCGCCGTTATGGGCGCCGAAGGTGCAGCCAATATTCTGTATGGTAAACAAATTCGTGAATCTGCAGATCCCGCCGCCAAACGCGCTGAGCTCACCGCTGAATACCACGAAGAATATCTCAATCCCTACGAAGCAGCCAAAGCTGGTTATATTGATGAAGTTATCGAACCTGCTGAAACACGCCGCAAACTGATTGAAGCCTTACATGCCCTGCGCAACAAAGTTGACAATACCCCGCCACGAAAACATGGCAATATGCCAGTCTAAGGAGGCACAATGATAGAAACACTTAAGCAAGGTTTAATCATCACCGGTATTGGCATGGGCTTGGTCTTTGCCATGATTTTCCTCTTGTGGGGCATCATGGCTCTGCTCGTCTGGATTACCAACCCACGTGAGGAAAAAGCTGAGGAGACCGAGGTTATTGAAGAAACTGCTGTTGATCCAGCTCTTTTAGACATACCGGCATCCACCATCGATGATGAAGATGAACTGCAACGCTTAGCCGCGGCAATTGCCGTTGCCTACGCGCTAAAACGCCCCCGCCCACAGAGTTTTGCCACAGCCCCTCAGCTTGAACAAAGCTCTATGTGGCTTAGCACGGGTCGCGCCCAACAATTGCTATCAAGAAACAGAGGACGTAACTAATGAAAATTAAGGTTGAAATTCAAGAAAAAATCTACGAAGTCACCATTCAGGATATTCACGCACGACCGGTCATCGCTGAAGTTGACGGTGTGCAATATCAGCTTTGGCCCGAAGAGCAAGCAACCTCTCTTCCCGTGGCAAGTGCTGTCCAGTCCGCACCAGTCGCAGCCCCCGCAGCTGAGCCTGCCCCCGCTCCGCGCAAAGCAGTTGCAGCCGGCGCGAACACACTCAACGCGCCTCTTCCGGGCACTATTGTAGCGATTAATGTTCGCGAAGGCGAAAGCGTAGAAGAAGGTCAGGAACTTTTAACCCTGGAAGCAATGAAGATGAAGAACGAAATTCGAGCTGATCGCGCTGGGGTTGTGGCACGCATTCATGTTAATGAAGGTGATTTAGTTAAACACGGCGAAGCCCTTATAAGCTGGCAAGGTTAGGAGGGTCACTGATGGATTTTACGCAATTAATTGCTGAAGTTGGCAAAGGCTTTATGGCATTTGGCTGGAAAAACGCAGTCATGATTGTCGTTGCCCTGGTATTGATTTACCTTGCCATTGCCAAAGACTTCGAGCCCGTATTGCTCTTGCCAATTGGTTTTGGCGCTTTGCTCGCCAACCTGGGTATGAGTAACCAAGTTGGTTTTATGAAAGTCATCTACGATGCCGGCATCAAAACGGAACTATTTCCGTTGCTCATCTTCATCGGTGTTGGCGCGATGATTGACTTTAGTCCGCTCTTGTCACAACCAAGTTTGGTCTTGTTGGGCGCTGCGGGTCAATTTGGTATTTACTTTACGCTTTTATTGGCCATTGTGCTTGGTTTTGACCTGCCAAATGCTGCCTCTATTGGTTCAATTGGCGCAATTGACGGCCCAGTTGCCATTTTCGTAGCCAACAAGTTGGCTGATCCAGAGCTCATTGCCCCCATCGCCGTAGCGGCGTATTCCTATATGAGCCTTATTCCCATCATCCAGCCTCCAATCATGAAGCTGATGACCACTCGCAAAGAACGCCTCATTCGCATGGAATATGCCCCCAAACCTGTATCTCGCTTAACGCTCATCATCTTCCCCATCCTGGTTACTATTCTGGTTGCCTTGGTCGCGCCTGATGCCGCGCCACTGATGGCAGCCCTGATGTTAGGTAACCTTCTGCACGAAGCTCTGGTGGTGGACCGCCTCAGCAAGATGGTACAAAACGAGCTCATCAACATCGCCACCCTTTTCCTGGGCTTGTCAATCGGTGCAACGATGACTGGAGACAGCTTCCTGAATCTCAGAACCCTTATGGTACTGGCTTTAGGTTTAGGTGCTTTTGTTGTCGACACGATCGCCGGTTTGCTCTTTGGTAAGTTGATGGCATTAATAACAAAGAACAAGGTCAACCCGCTGATTGGCGCGTGTGGCATTTCGGCATTTCCTATGGCCGGACGCCTTTCCGCTAAGATGGCATTGGACGAAGATCCCAGCAACTTCATTCTCATGCACGCCATGGGCACTAACACCGCAGGCCAGCTTGGCAGCGTCATTGCCGGTGGCTTGTTGCTTGCGCTTGTATTGGGTGTGGGTGGTTAGAATCCCTCTTAAAACAATAATAAAGCCCCGTTGCAATAGCGGGGCTTTTCTTTTATGGATTTCTACAGATTAAGGCGATAACCGATTCCCCGAATGGTTTGAATCAGTTTGGGTTGACGTGGGTTTTCTTCCAGCGCGGTGCGTAGCCAACTGATATGTACATCTAAAGTTCGTGTATCACCGGTGTAATCGGTTTCCCATACACGACTAAAAAGTTCTTCGCGGGAGAGAATCTTACCCGATTTTTCCATCATTACCCGTAACAAATCGGAGCAACGTGGGGTGAGGTGAGCTTCTTTTTCGTGATAGTGCGCGACGCAAGTCTGGATGTTGAGCTCGAGAGGACCTTTTTTGATGATATGTTTATGGGCGGCGTTGCTGAACAACCGCAAGCGGTTGACCAATTTTTGCGCGGTAAAAGGCAAACGTAACAAAATATTGGCTTGGGGCGCTTTGTTAATGGCTTCGTCTTCAGCAATGATCAAAATAATTGGCAAATCAGGATAAGCACTGCGAATCCAATGCGTAATGCGCAAACCATTCGTACGCAAACTCATGGCGTTAATCACGACAACATCTGGCATGTCTTCCTTAATAAGCTCCAATGCCTCGCTGCCACTTCCCACATGAACAACATCAAAACCCTTTGACTCCAAATCTGAAGCAAAAGTGTTTTTAAGCCTTTGTTTACTTTCTATTAATAAAACTGATAAATCATTCGTTTTCAATTTATAAACCTTTGTTTCTTATACCACGATTTGGTATCTTCATACCCCTTTAAGTCTTGAGGAATGTCAAATAATGTCTGTTCTGTTATTATAGCCGAAAGAAATCTTTTATGTTAAAAATTCTTGTGCAAATTTAAGATTATTGTTATCCAGCGATAATCCACCTTACAATTCTCAACTAAAAAAGAAGAATAAAAGAAACAAGCTTTAAAATTGAGATGATTAAAGCCCGCGGGCGTGTTAGAATCAGAAAGAGCTTTTTTGATTTCCAGGATTGGTGATTTATGACAAAGATGACAGAATGTGAGATTGACAGCGTTAGAGTTAGCCTGACTAACCAGGATCGCGTTGTTGTCTTAAAGGATAAAAACAGCGAACGTTATTTGCCCATTTGGATTGGTCTTTTTGAATCCGAATCGCTGACCATCGCTCTGCAAGGTGTACAAACCGCGCGCCCGTTAACCCACGATCTTCTACTCAACACTATTCATTCTCTTGGCGCTCAATTTATTCGTGTCGAAATTGTATCCATTGAAGAAGATGTATACTTCGCCCAGCTCGTCTTGCTCATGGATGGTAAACAGGTCAATATAGATTGCCGTCCTTCAGACGCTCTCGTTTTGCTTGTGCGCGCGCGTGTACCAATCTTCGTTTCAGAAGAAATCATGAGCACCGCTGCTATCCAGCCCGAAGACCGACGACCTTATGACCTCTCTGCTGAGCCCGTTGAAGATAATCTTTCTGATGCCGATGATCTTTCCATCTTTAGTGATTTCTTATCCACACTCGACCTGGATAAAGATTCTGATAACCCGGAACCAATAACCGATGCGCCTCCCAAAACATTGGAAACCGAAATAAGTGCTGATGATTTGTTAAACGATATTGACGAGATTGATGATGATATCAGTGATGACGACCTCGACATCGATGATATACTTTTTGGACCAACCATCAACAACAACTGACTGAAGGCATACCATGAGCGATCAAATATCAACCACACAAAACGAAAGTCTCGTCCCAACCCAACTCTTTGACCGCGAGCTTGAAGAAGCCCTGATCGGCGCGATACTCATCAACCCTGATGCCTTCGTGGATGTTTCGCCCAAACTCAATTCAAAAGACTTTTACATTCACCGCCATGAATGGATTTGGGACGCGTTCAAACGCTTGCTCCAAGCTGACAAAAGCTTTGACATTATCACCGTCAAACAAGAACTTGAAAGCGCGGGTAAACTCGAAGAAAGTGGTGGCATGGACTACCTGATCAGCCTCACAAACCTCGTGCCAAGCTCTTTGCATGCTGAGACTTATGCTGAAGCTATCAAATCCCTTGCCATACGTCGCCGTCTGTTAAGCTCAGCCAACGAAATCGCAAAAATCGCCCATCGAAAAGACCTGGGCATCGAAACTGTCATTGAAGAAGCTGAAAAAGCTGTGTTTGGTGTAAGCCAGGATCGCTACAGTCGCGATTTGGTGCCTCTCGTGGATGTCGCCAAAGCTTATTCGGAACGCATCCAGGAAGCCAGCTTAAAAACCGAAGGCATTAGTGGTCTTGAAACAGGCTTGCGCTCGGTAGATTTGGTTTTAGATGGAATGCAAAAATCTGACCTGATTATTGTTGCTGGAAGACCAGGCATGGGCAAAACCGGCTTTCTTTTAGGAATTGCCAAACACGTTGGCATGCGACTTAAGCGCAATGTAGCTATTTTTTCGCTTGAAATGTCAAACACCCAACTGCTTCAGCGTATGGTTGCCCAGGAAACCGACATCGACTCACAAAAACTGCGCTCTGCCAAATTAAGCGAGGAAGAATGGACCCGAACTTTCTCGGCATTGAGCATTTTAGGCGAATCGCGCATCTTTATTGACGATACACCCGCCATCACCCCCCTGCAAATGCGCTCAAAATGCCAACGCTTAAAGATGGAAGAAGGGCTTGATCTGGTTGTTGTCGACTATCTGCAGCTCATGTCCGGTGACACCCGTACGGAAAACCGTGTGCAGGAAGTCTCCTACATTTCTCGAAATCTCAAAGTGCTCGCCCGTGACCTCGAGGTGCCGGTTTTGGCTGCAGCCCAGCTTTCCCGCGCGGTTGAACAACGCCAGGACAAACAACCTGTACTCTCAGACTTGCGCGAGTCTGGCTCACTGGAACAAGACGCGGATATCGTGATGTTTATCAATCGCCCCGACCAAATGAACGAAGACAGTCCTTTCCACAATTTGGCGCGTCTTGCTATCGCCAAACACCGTAACGGTCCCACCCATTCAGGCATTGAGCTCGTCTTCATCGAGCGCTTGGCTATGTTCCGCGACGCCGTTCGCCAAGAGTATCCCCGATGAGTGATCGTTTGAGCAAGCAAACTGGCTTCAATACCGATCCCCACGAAGTCGCGCTTCCCCGCGATTTTGTAAGCGCTTGCGCGGGCTTAGCTTCAGAGGCAATTCTTTTACTTATCCATTTTTTCAGCACCGCGGCTCAAACAACAGGCTCACCAGCGCACATCCGCCAGCAGGAGCTCTTGAACAGTTTCTCGAAGTGGCATGGCGGAAATGACGATAGCCTTCAAAAAACGCTCAACACGCTTATTGAAAACCATTTTTTGTTACTATGGCAGGAAAAGGAGTCCGTTTACCTCATCGCTGGAACACCTGAAGGACGTTTTTTTCTTCAAGAACTTCAATTGGGCGAAAAAGACTTTAGCCAGCCTGACAAGCCAATAACGCTAAACGATGAGCGCCCAAACATTTTTAAACTATACGAAACCCACATTGGCATTATCACCCCTATGATGGCAGAACAACTCAAGCAGGATGAGATTGATTTTCCTGCGGATTGGATTGAGGATGCTATTGAGGAAGCCGTGCAACGCAACGCCCGCAACTGGAAGTATGTAAGAGCTGTTTTATTGGCATGGAAAGACAGAGGACGTGACAAACAAGATGAAAGACATCAAAGCGATATCGACGCATTTAGAAAATTTACTCGGGAACAATCCGAACAAGAAAACTGATTCTGATAGCGATTACCACGCGAACCCGATGGACGAACAGTTTGGCCACCCTGACTGTCCTTACTGCCTTGGCTTGGGTTTTGTTGGGCGTGAACTGCCCATTGACCATCCCGACTATGGCAAACTCAACATTTGCAGCTGTCGCTTGCAGCACATGAACATCGCCAAACACAATGCCCTGCTCGATTTTAGCAACCTGGGTAGTTTGACCGGTCTGACCTTTGATAACTTTATGCTCCGTGGCAGGGTCGGTCTTGCTCCTCAACAAGCCGATTCTTTACAACAAGCTTTCAACTCCGCCAGACATTTCGCGGACACCCGCCAGGGCTGGCTGCTCTTAACCGGCACATACGGCTCCGGCAAAACCCACCTGGCAGCTGCTATTGCCAACGAAACGCTCGCCCAGGGTGTTCCAACCCTGTTTTTAACCGTGCCAGATTTATTGGACTGGTTACGCTTTTCTTTTAGCGCTGAGAGCGAAAGCAGTTTTGAAAATCGCTTTGCTGAAATCCGCACCGTGCCCATTCTCATTTTAGATGACTTTGGCACGCAAAGTTCAACTGCCTGGGCACAGGAAAAATTATTCCAGATTATTAACCATCGCTATATCAGCCAACTGCCTACTGTGATAACCAGTAATTATCGGTTTAATGATTTTGAAGGGCGTATCCGCTCACGCTTGATGGACCCGGAAATCGTCACCCGCGTTGATATCCTTGCGCCTGACTTCCGCAATCCCACTGATGAGGTCGGTCATCCTGAGCTTAGCAGCCTCAATTTGCACAACAAACAAATCTTTGACAGCTTCAGTTTGCGCCAGCAGGAAACCGCCCTACTCCCTGAGGATAAAGCCTCGCTCAAACGCGCTTTGGATATTGCCAAAACTTTTGCAAAAAACCCGTTTGGATGGCTTGTCTTCCAAGGACCTTATGCCTGTGGCAAAACCCACTTGGCCGCCGCGATTGGCAACTATCAGTCCGCGCTCGGCGCGCCACCTCTTTTTGTGGGTGTGCCCGATTTGCTTGATTACTTACGCGCCGCCTTCGCGCCTAACAGCACCCAAAGCCTTGACCGCCGCTTTGACGAAATTCGCTCAACGCGCCTGCTGATTTTGGATGACCTCGACACCCAATCCGCCACACCGTGGGCGCGCGAAAAAATATATCAGCTTTTCAATTACCGTTATGTCGCTGAGCTACCCACCGTCATCACCACCTCGCGTACACCTGCGGAACTCGACCAAAGGTTGTTTAGCCGGCTTTCCGATACGAGGTTATGCCGTATCGTCTTTATGAGTGCGCCACCTTTTACCGGAATTGTTGCAAGCAAACATCATAAAAAGTAATTAACGGTATAATCACACAGTTGCAATTAGTTGATATATCATCTATATTTATAGTTTCGTGGCGCTCATGCGCCATAATATATGAAAAGAGGTAAACAATACATGGAAAACATCGAACGACACATGCCCGATGGCTTTAATCTGCCTTATCGTATTAAACGATTAGCTGACCTTGCCCACAACCTTTGGTGGACTTGGAATCCTGAAGCCGCGCGTCTTTTCAAAGAAATTGATGAACTCAATTGGAATCTTTCAAGCCATAACCCGGTTGTCTTTTTGCGTAAAGTCGACCGTGAAGTTTTTGAAGACTTAATCAAGGATCGCTACTTCCTGAGCCGATATGACCACATCATTCGTGAGTTTGATAGCTACATGCAAAACAAAGAAACCTGGTATCGCACAAACTATCCCGAATTGGCTGATGAGCATATTGCCTATTTTTCCTTTGAATACGGCTTGCACGAATCGCTCAAAGTTTATGCCGGTGGTTTGGGCATCTTAAGCGGTGATCATGTGAAAGAAGCCAGTGATCTTGACCTGCCCTTCACCGCGGTTGGTTTTCTTTATACTTATGGCTACTTCGCCCAACACATCACCGAAGATGGCTGGCAGGTAGCACGCAACGTGGATATCAACTTTAACGATTTGCCCATCGCTGCCCTCTATGACGAAAATGGCGAACCGGTCAAAATTTCAGTTGAACTCCCTGGCCGCACGCTTTGGGCGCGACTTTATGAACTGAATGTTGGCAGAGTTCACCTGGTACTTTTGCACACCGACCTGCCCGAAAACAGCCCTCAAGACCGCGAGCTAACCGACAAACTCTACATCAGCGACCCGGAACTGCGTATTTCGCAGGAGATTCTGCTGGGCATCGGTGGCATGCGCGCGCTTGACCGCTTGGGTATCAAACCAACTATCTACCACATGAACGAAGGGCATTCAGCCTTCCTGAGCCTTGAGCGCTTGCGCCAGCTCATCGCGGATGGTAAGACATTGGAAGAAGCCAAAGAAATCGTCTCCGCTTCAAACATCTTCACCACCCACACACCCGTGCCAGCAGGCAATGATGAATTCCCCATTTGGCTGGTTGATAAATACTTTAACAACTACTGGGGCGAACTTGGTCTGGATCGTGAAGGTTTTCTGAACCTTGCCAAAATCAAGACCGACTGGGCTGATGAAGTCTTTAGCATGCCCGTCCTGGCTCTGAGACTGTCTGAATACCGCAACGGTGTTTCTAAGTTACATGGCGAAGTTTCGCGTGATATGTGGCAGGGTTTATGGCAAGACAAAGCTGTAGAAGACGTACCCATCACTTCTGTTACCAATGGTGTCCATACCGGTAGCTGGCTGGCTCGTCGCATTGCTGCCCTCTACAGACGCACCTTTGGGCCCGATTGGATCAATCGCATTGATGACCCCAAAATGTGGGAAGGCATTGAGAAGATCGATGATGCTGAGCTCTGGCAAATCCGTTTCCACCTCAAACGCAAGCTGGTTAACTACATGGTTACCCGCGCGCGCCACCAGTGGGCACATAACAACGTACATCCTGTGCAAACTGTGGCAAGTGGCGTTTTGCTCGAACCAAGCGCGTTGACCATTGGCTTCGCGAGACGTTTCGCTACCTATAAACGTGCCAATTTGATTTTCCGCGATTGGGATCGACTGATGCGCATCATCACCAACCCCAAGAAACCCGTGCAGATCATTTTTGCCGGCAAGGCGCACCCCAGTGATGAGCCCGGAAAACGCTTGATTCAAAAAGTCTATCGTGCGGTAAAAGATGCCCGCAACGGTGGTCGCTTGGTCTTCCTCGAAGATTACGACATGGACATGGCACGTTACCTGACCCAGGGTGTGGATGTTTGGCTCAACACCCCTCGCCGACCACGAGAAGCAAGTGGCACCAGTGGCATGAAAGCTGCCATGAATGGCGTGCTTAACTTCTCCGTCCTCGATGGTTGGTGGGCTGAGGGCTACAACGGCATCAACGGTTGGGCTATTGGTGACGACACCGAATATACCGACCTTGACGCCCAGGACACAGCCGATGCCAACAGCCTGTACGACACCCTCGAGCAAGAGATTGTGCCGCTTTACTACACCAAGCGCAGTGCTGATGGCTTGCCTGGCGATTGGATCCAGCGCGTGAAAGATTGTATGCGCAGTGTCTCACCAGCTTTTTCTATGACTCGCATGGTCAAGGAATATATGACTGAGCTCTACCATCCTGCCATGCTCGGCGCAAAAAAACATGAAAAATAGGAGTTTTTAATGGGACCTTTTGTACTTGAATTTTCCTGGAATACTATTTTAGTATCTCTGCTTATCTTCGCTGTGCGTGTTGTCGGAATGGCATTAGATACCCTCCGCATCATGCTTGTTATGCGCAAAAAACAAGGCATTGCCTGGGCTTTAGGCTTTTTGGAAACGGTCATCTACGTTCTCTCAATCGGCGTTGTCTTGGATGATGTCAATAATGTGCTTAAAGTTGTTGCTTACGCGGCAGGTTTCGCCACGGGTAGTGTGGTGGGTATGTGGCTTGAAGGCATGTTGGCCATCGGTCACGCGCATATCATCATCATTACCCAATTACCAGGCTCAGTCGTAGCTGACGCTTTACGCGCCGGTGACTTTGCCGTGACTGAAATTCCTGCCGCGGGAAAAGATGGTAAAGTGTGGCTGTGTGATCTCACTGTAACACGCAAAAAGGTGAAAGAAGTTGAAGCCATCGCCCGCGAAGCAGACCCTGATGCCTTTGTTACCATCGAAGATATCACCCCACTCCATCGTGGTTATTGGGGTTCCGGGCAACTTAGCCGTTAGTTTTTTAATGGATGAGACAAAAAGACCCTCGTAATAAAGCGAGGGCCTTTTTATTGACAAACGATTATTTGATTACCGTTCCTTTAGAAGGATATCAGATACTTGTAGGATGCCTTTTGCCTTTTTATCCTGGGAGCCCACTAATAAGGCAATTCGGATATATTTTACCTCCGTGATATCAACGCCAAGCAAATTGCTGCTTATCTCATCTTTTATACGCAAGTAGATATCTAATTGCTCACCTGATGCAATCCTGATATTGTGCACAGTATTCGTATCGGATACCGCCTCAGGCGCGCCAACAAAGTTTGTTCCAGCGAAAAAATCTTCATTGACATTCAAATAACGGGTAAGTCCGATTTGTTCTTTATCAGCGTTCAAATAAGAGACAGCAAGTATCGAGAAACCCGAGCCAGATAATAAAGGTAATCCCCCATCATTAGCATAGGTATAAAGCTTACATGAAAAAACCAGATCAGTATTATTCACCGGGACAGTCTGTAAAAAGCCAACATGCCCAAGACCTTCCTGGCTAATGACCAACATACGATTGAAGGGAGAGTTTCCTGAGTTTTCGATGGATGCTTTCGCGCTACCACCTGAGTCCTTTAGGACTCGTTCCCAGCTTTCAAAATCTTCAAGGAAATAGCCATTTTGAATAAGATTGTTCGGGTCAGGTGTGGGTTTTGTCGGTTCAAAAACAACAGATTCTTTGGTTGGCGCTTCTGTATTCTCGATGACTGGCGTTGGTGTGTCTGGTACTTGCGTTGCTTTTACTTCGGTCATGACTACTGTGCTTGTCGCTGTTTCAATTTCTGTAATTATAGCTACCGCAGTCGGTTCGCCCACGTTCCAGCGATCGAAAAAGCCCCGTTTATCGAGCACAATATAAGCAATCGCGCCTGCCAAAGCTATAATGAGGAACAAAACCACAAAAACGATTGGCTTAGCCTTCTTTTTTGGCTTTGTTTCAATCCCCGCGCCTGTTCTGCCATAGTTAACATTCGTCGTAGTTTCGGCAACATTATCAGCCTGACTTTCGGTATCCATCTTCTCCATCGCTTCCTGATACTTAATCGCCTTCATATGCGCCAAGGCGACTTCATTTTCCGGGTCGATCTGCAAGGCACGTATATAACAATCTTTTTTATTCTTGGGATCGCTATAGACTTCAGCCATCCAGAGCCAGGCTAAAACGTTGTCAGGCTGTTCCTGAATAAGCCCCAATAAGAGGGAATGCGCGCGTCTTTTATCGCCAGCTTCAATGGCTTGAATTGCTTCATGAATGGTTCTTTCCATAATCTACCTTTTCCACAATAATGACTGTCTGAATTCGTTTACTAATGTCTATTTTACACGATTAATATTGGATTCTTCGCTTATAATTAACCAACGATGAAAATGAGGAGCTGAATATGGAGATTAAGTCATCTGAATTTTATTTTGGTCAAGCCTTTGACCTTACTGAAGGTAAAGTTATTCCAAATAAACTCACCTTTTATGACCCGCAGGATCTTGTGACCCATGGTGTTATCGTGGGTATGACCGGCTCGGGCAAGACGGGTTTAGGCATTATATTGCTTGAGGAAGCCGCTTTGCAAGGCATTCCCGCTATTTTGATTGACCCCAAAGGTGACCTCACCAACCACCTGCTCCACTTCCCTGATCTGCAAGCACAGGATTTCGCGCCCTGGGTAGACGAAGATGCCGCCAAACGCGAAGGGCAAAGCGTTGAAGAAGCCGCCACAGCCGCTGCCGCGAACTGGGCAAAAGGCCTTGAACGCTCGGGAATCGACAAAGCCCGCATGGAAAAATTAGCCACAAACGTTGACTATGCGGTTTACACCCCTGGCTCAACCAGCGCTATACCAATCAGTATACTCAGCTCCTTGCGCGCGCCAAAGCTCGACTGGGAAGAAAATAAAGAGATGTTGCGCGAAAATATCAGCAGCACCGTTACCGCCCTGCTTGAGTTGGTTGGTTTCAAGAATATTGATCCCATCCGCTCGCGCGAGCATATTCTGCTCTCCAACATTTTTGAATACAACTGGAGCAAAGGCACCAATCTGACCCTTGAAGCCCTCATCTTACAGGTCCAAAATCCGCCTTTTGATAAATTAGGCGTTTTTGCCATGAGCAAATTCTATCCGGAAAAAGAACGCTTCGAATTAGCCATGCTCCTCAATAACTTCATCGCCGCGCCAAGCTTCGAAAACTGGCTCAAAGGTCAGCCTCTGGACATTGGCTCCATCCTTTATGCTCCTGATGGCAAACCCCGCCATAGCGTTTTTTATCTCGCTCACCTCAGCGACCAGGAACGCATGTTCTTCGTGACCCTGCTTTACTCCGCCATCGAAACCTGGATGCGTAGCCAGGCAGGCACCACCAACCTGCGTGCCTTGGTCTACTTCGACGAAATCGTGGGCTATTTACCCCCGGTTGCCAACCCGCCAAGCAAGCCGATTATCTTGCGCATGCTAAAGATGGCGCGCGCTTTTGGCGTTGGCCTCGTGCTATCGACCCAAAACCCGATCGACCTTGACTACAAAGCCCTCAGCAATACCGGCACCTGGATGATTGGCCGCCTTCAAACTGAGCAAGATAAAGCCCGTCTTTTGGACGGCCTAGATGGCATCGCCGGCGGTTTTGACCGTGCCTACTTTGATAAAGCCATCACCGCGTTGGGCAAGCGCGTATTTCTTTTGCACAATGTGCATGCTAAAGGTCCTGAAATTTTCACCACCCGTTGGGCGATGAACTACCTGCCTGGTCCCATCACCCGCGAAAAGCTTGATGACCTCAATCGTTTGGTCGGCGCGGACATCGCCATCATGCAAGCCAGCCTGCAAGCTGAAGAAGAGCAAGAAAGCGAATCGACGGACATCCCCACCGCCACTGGCTCAGCTGCCACAGCCGGCACCGAGCCCAAACTCCCTTCAAGCGTGGATTTGGCATATCTGCCGATCAACGTCAATCCCGGCGCGGCTTATGACCAAGCCATGCGGCAAGGCGTCTCGCACGGCAGCCAACCAGCCTACCACTATCAATCCCTCCTCATGGGTCAGGCGACGGTCTACTATGCCAATCGCACTCACGAGATCGACACCCAACGCAAAATCGCTGTGCGACTGAGCAATCTACAAGGCCGTGGATTAGTGCGCTGGGATGATTACACAAGCGAAGCGATTGATCTGCACTCCACTGACAGCGCGCCGCTACCCAACGCTACATTCGCATCACTTAACTACCCGGTTGATGACGAAAAAACCATCAATGATCTCAAAAAAGATTTCATTGAATGGATTTATCGAAACGCGCCAATCACCATTTATCGCAATGAAGAGCTCAAACTCAGCTCAAGGGTTGATGAGAGCCTTGAAGACTTCAAAACCCGCTGCGAGGAAGCCTCGCAAACGGACAGTGAAGCCGCGATTAAGAAAATCACCGATGCCTACGCGAAGAAAAAGGCCGCCGCTGAGAACAAACTCATGAAAGAAGAGCTGAAGCTTGAAAAATTAGAGGAAACCCTCAAAGGTCGCCGGCTTGAAGAAGGCGCGACTGGTTTAACAACCGCCCTAAGTTGGATAGGCAGCTTTAATAAAAACCTTGGTAAATTGGTCGGTGGTGGACGCAAGAGTATCACCAGTTCCATTACCAAGCGTCGCCTTACCGCCAATGCCAAAAAAGCTGTTGAAGAATCCGAATTGATGGTCGAACGTTACAAAGAAGAGCTCGCCATGGTTGAAGAGCAAATGGCAGAAGAACTCGATGCCCTGCGTGACAAGCATACCGAGATGACCGGCGAAATTCGTGAGATTGCCATCAACCCGCTCAAGAAAGACATTGTGGTTGAGTTCTTTGGCTTGGCATGGGAACCAAACTATGCTTACAAACAAGGCGAGAGATGGGTGATGATCCCTGCAAATGAGGCAAAAACAACCATATAATCATTTCGTATATTGATAAAAAAACAGCACGTTTCTTTGAGTAGCACGTGCTGTTTTTTTTAGATGACACTTGTATTTAGTCTTGAGGTTCCGCCCTGCGGACATCACCCCGCACGCCCACAGCCAAATCCCAAAGACTTCCTGGCAAAGCCTGCTGATAGATATCAAAATCGCTGGTACGCAGGGTGTAAGTTTTACCATCCGCGTCAAAGTAAATCGTATAGCTTTCACTTCGCCCGCCAACGCGCTGGTTTTGCATCAGGTTCAAATCGGGCCAGGCAACATTCGTGTTTGTCCCTGTCGCGGTCAAGGTATCCACATGCACCCAGTCCATGATTTCGTAATCGCAATAATCCTCATAGACCTCATACACACAATCCTGCACCACCTGACCAATTCCCGTGCCGGTATCCACCGTATAAGGCTCGCCACAGCTTTCAACAGAACCGCTTACATAGGTCGAAGAATCGTATCGGTGACGAGAATAGCAGCTACTCACCGTGGCATTATAGGGGATATCCGAACGCCAGTCGCTATCGCTGACGGTCGTATAAGCCTCAATCGCTATATTCCGTTCCCAGTTGCTGCTCACTACCGTGGCGCTCTTGTTAATTGTGCGGTTCGCGCGAATGGTGTTCCAGGCAAAATAACCGCAAATAATCAAAAACACCAGCATTAAAACCAATAACAAATTTCGCGACATGGGCGGCA
>Ga0255346_1002635_pt1 | contig 22335 bp, 17 predicted proteins | sample wastewater_treat_FD_194410 | JGI IMG/M metagenome (GOLD analysis project Ga0255346, IMG submission 194410) | Wastewater microbial communities from Lulu Island WWTP, Vancouver, Canada - plant22 | ecosystem: Engineered > WWTP > Wastewater > Unclassified | place: Canada: Vancouver, British Columbia... | reverse complement strand
CCTGAATTGAAATAAGTGCACCGGCCAGGGCCGCTCATGCTGTCCTGCCAGGGAAGCCGGACTATAGCTTATCATCTTTCCCCTTCCCGTTCCGGGGAAAGTAGCGGAGCCATAAGCCGGTAACAGCGTATTGTCGCAAGTAGTTTAATAAATGCTTGTATATCAATACTTTGAAATTGTTATACAAAAATAGGTATAACATAGGTACAACAAATTAAAGGGTAATTTTTACCAATTTTTGAGTATCGAAAATAGCCTTTTTCCTTTGATTTTAGCGGTGTTGCTCAATAATTGATACTTGGGTAGCTCGGAGCAAAAAAATCGATTGTAGGGCTTGGCAAAGCCTTCTGTGACCATTATTTCATTTAAGCATCTGCCATCAGGTAAAATCACATAAGCAAGGGTTCTTCCATAAGCATCTTTTAGATTCTCAATTTCCTGCACTATCGTTACACTGGTTTCGGGTGGTGCAACTTCAATCATAAACTTTTGAGCCATTCTGCCCATCTTCATCAATAGCTGTCCGGCTATGTGTGTTTCTCTTTCATCCTGATCTAATTTTCCACACATTCTCAACTCGGGTGCATCAATCCCCAAAAGCCTGATTTCCTCCTCTTGCTTGTTGATTAAATTGGTTACAATTAGCCCATCTCCGTCCACCACTTTGGCAACTTTTAGATGTGTTTTTAAAATCTGCTGTTCTTTTACACTGATATACATTGTTTCGCATTGCTTTAATACTTGATAGTCAAGTAGTTATGGCGTAAATTTACACTAAATTTTTCAATTGTATAACATCTAAAAAAAATAAGAAATGGCAAGACAAACAGGCCCTATTAAGTACAAAGGAACACTCGGAGAAGTGCGTCACTTTAAAATCAAAGGATTAAAAGGCGATTTCGCAGGACTGAAGGGCGGTCCATCAGGCGAACAAGTCAAAACAGCACCAGAGTTTGAGAGAACAAGGGAAAATATGAACGAATTTGGCGGTTGTGCTGCGGCTGCAAAATCTGTTCGTGTTGGTCTTGCTCAGCTAATGAAGCAAATGAGTGACCCGCAGTTAACAGGTCGTTTAACTGCAATTATGAAAAAAATCAACTTGGAAGACCAAACCGAAGCAAGGGGTTATCGTGCTATCCTGGTATCTACACAAGGTCAACACCTGAATGGATTGAACTTCAATAAAAATATCAGCTTTGATAGTGTATTTTATGCTCCTTTCTCTCTCACTAACACACCAACCCGTGATAGTGCAGATTTAACAGTTGCTCCTTTCAATCCGTTGAATTTTATCAATGCTCCTGCCGGTGCAACTCACTTCAGATTGATTAACGCCATTTCGGTTATTTCTGATTATGCGTACAATTCAACTTCAAACATTTATGAGCCTGTGAATGCTGCTCTAAATGAGTTGTCTGATGTTGCTTACTCTGGCTACCTTGATTTGGCTACTCCAATCGCAACTTCAACCACAATCACTGCTACCCTACCGGGGTCGCCTACTATGACGGCTGACGTGAGTGTGTTGAATAGCATTGGAATTGAGTTTTATCAGCAAGTTGGATCAGATTTCTATCTTTTCAACTCGGGTAATGCCTTGAAAATTCAAACCATCTTCTAATAACTTTACAGGGTTATTGAACAGAGAAGCCCCGTCAATTTTTTGGCGGGGTTTTCTTTTTGCATCATTTTTCATAATGATAGCAATTATGTTGCCTTTATGGTCGCTTTATAGTCGGGTTATGGTCGAAACGATGAGGAATGCTCACCGTTTCAAAATGTACCTGTAAAATACTATCCGCTTGGCTTCTTCAATAAGTAGCAAATTTTGCTTGTATTGGCTTTCCATTTGCTCCAAGCTTCTGAGGGTGGTAACTGACTTTTTAAACTGCTCAGGGCTTTCTGTTGCCTTCTGGAAGCCTTCACGGATGCAGTCTTTCACATCTTTGAGATTGACGAAAGGAATAACAGAGCCACGCAGGAACTGATGAAAAGCCTTTGACCGCCACAAACCGAAAAGCAGCCAGTACACTTGTTCTTTTTCTTCTTCATTATCGAACTGGATAACGAAGCAATTCGGGCAGGGTGCTGTGAGTGGCTTTCCGCTGTTGTTGCCTTTGTTAAGGATGAAAAAATGAGGCTTTGGATATTCATTTCCGAGCCTGTGCGATTTGATGTTTAGCGTTTGCATAGTATGAGCCATTAAATTTTTGCTCGCTTCGCTTCGCACATTTTTTCAAAAGAAAACAGAAAAAAAACGAAAAAAAAAAAAAAAAAGAAAGCCGATTTTAAGGGTGGCTATGGCAGGGCTGTCAAGGTTTTTGCAACAAAAAATACTACCCGATAGGGTGGAGATTTTTTTTGCAAAACCCGTAGGGCTTGACCTTTACTGCCCTATGCGTGGGCTTGTGCGTAGCCACCCTATCTTTGCTTTCCTTTTTATTTTTTTGAATTAAATGTTCGTCTTTTAATTAGATACCGATGAACTTCTTGTGAAACGGATAACTGTTTTTTTTTGTAGAAAAAAATTAATTGATATGGAAAATCCGTTTGAAATAATTATTGAGAGATTAGATGCTATTGAACGATTGCTTTATGAAATTAAAACAGGTAAGCAGATTGATAATGTGCCTGTTGTTTATGCTAATGAGTTGATGAATGTACAGCAGGTGGCTGAATATCTTTCCTTATCAGTACAAACTATTTATGGCTTGGTTCATAAAATGGAAATCCCTAATTCTAAACAAGGTAAAAGGCTTTATTTTAAAAGGTCTGAAATTGATGAATGGATAAGTCAATCGAGGAGGAAAACGAGGGTTGAAATTGAACAAGAGGCTACCAATTATTTGCTTAGGAGCAGAAAAGGTAAATTTTGAAACGGAAGGTTGATGGGTGGCACAATTCCAATGGGGTAAACACTTCGCAGGGGTAAGTAAAGCATACCGCTAAAAAAAAGTGCGGTGGGAAAAAGCAAGTGTGGCGATTGAACGAAACGGAACAATTGCTTTGGGTATGGAATGAAGCAACATTCGGCTACTTATTGCGTGGGCTGAACTTTGCTAAAATTGCAAACCTTGCAAAGTTGCATTTGTGGAATGGCAAGTAGCCGGAGTTGCGGAATGGAATATTGCGTGGGTATTGTGTAGTGTAGAGAATGAGCCACTCTTGCTGTGGGGTGCTGAGGTGGGTGAAATGAATGGAAGCGTAATGTAGTGGAAGATCGTGTAGCGATAGCGAAACGCTGAAACGTAATGGAGCTGGAATGAATGAACCTACCGCAAGCACATTGGCAATAAACAAACTTATGCTTTACTTATCCCCTGCACCGCTGAAAGGGTGGTGGGGAATTGTGGTTTTCGGGCAGTGAAGCAGGGTTGCGGGATGGCTTTGTGCGGCTACTTAACATAATGTTATTATGGGACATAGGGCTTGTCCCCGTAGCGTAGCGAAGCCCTTGTGGTATGTACCATAATGCCACATTATGTTAATGTAGCTTTGGGTTGTTTTTTTTCTGGCACAAGTGGGTACGGTGGTGGTGGTTGGAGTACCCTACGCCTTTTTGCTTTAGAGGGTTGGCAAGGCTCTAAGCCACCGCATCCCGAAAGCTTTCGGGAGAGGATGGCTTTGTGCCTTATGTGCGTTGGGTTGCAAAAAGTGTGACAGAAAAAAACAACAGAAGGGTTGGCTGTGCGGAAGCCTAAAAAAAGACCGTGCAAGCCCTGAACGCTTCATTTGTTCGTGTGGTGTATTATTTTTAATAAGGAACTCACGATTGCTAACGCAATTTAAGTGAAGGGCGGGGATTTTTTTAGGCTGGGCAATAACCCTGCGGAACTGCCCGTTATTAAACTCGTGGCTCTGCCACACCGCTTTAAAAAAAGGGTGCAAAGGTAGTGGATTTCTATGAAAAACGACTATCTTTGTGGCATAGATTTTTAACAATGAGTCAACTTGATTACATTAAAGATATAGCAAAATTCGGTCTTGAAAATGACCAGGAAAGGCTATTGTCTGTACTCAACGAACTTATTGAACATTCGAAGAAAACTAAAAAACTAAATTTTGCAATACAGCTACAATCTATTCTGAAGGATGCCATAAGACTACAAGGCACAAATACGCTTACTAAAGTTGGCTCTGATAATTACTATCAGAAGTTAGATGACAGAGAAATTGCTGATTTAATACTTGAAAAGGTCACATCTGACTATACACTTGAAAATATTATTGCAGAGGGAAGTGTAAAAAACGAGTTAAAATATTTCATTGAAGAACACCAAAAGATTGAAATTCTTAGAAGGTTTGATTTGCCAGTCGCCAATAAAGTTTTAATGTATGGACCTTCGGGTTGCGGAAAAACACTGGCTTCATATGTTATTGCAGGAGAGCTAAAGAAGATGATGGTAGTAATCAATCTTGGGGCAATCGTATCTTCAAAATTAGGTGAAACAAGCAAGAATCTTTCTAAAATATTCAAAAAAGCTGCCGTTGAAGATTGCATAATCTTTCTTGATGAATTTGACAGTCTTGGAAAAGTACGTGATTACAGTCAAGATCACGGAGAAATGAAACGAGTAGTAAACACAATACTACAACTTTTTGATTACCTACCGCAAAGCAGTATCGTTATAGCAGCAACAAATCAAAAAGATATGCTTGACGATGCATTGATTAGAAGATTTGACAATATCATTGAATTTAAGTTGCCTAATGAAAAGGAGATACAAGAGTTAATTGCTTTAACTCTGAAGAATGGTGTTTTCTCGTTTGATAAAAAAATCACTTCAAACAAAATCATAAAAGAATGCTTAGGACTCTCCTATTACAGCATACAAAAAACCTTAGTTACGGCTATTAAACGAAGTTTATTTGCTACTAAAGAACCTGAAAAGAAATTGAGTGGCAAAATTGATACTCAGATTTGGAAAGAACTTGTTGAAGCTGAAAAACAAGCGCTCAGTAAATAAAATAATTATAAATCAATAGAACCTTCAAGTTCTATATCACCAAGCACTTCTAAGTTATTTATTTGAAGTAGTTCATCATAAAGTTTGCCTGATTTCTTTTTAGTATTTTCTTCTATGGATATTGCCATTGAAAACGGAAATTGCTTTGGATAGCTTGCCGGTAAGCCACCAATAATTTGAGTTGAAACTTTGCAATGTATTGCTAATTTCAACACCTGATTTTCTGATATTAAGTGGTTTAAATCAATTGTAAAATTGATTTTCTGTGAATTAGAAAATGGTATTGGCTTGGAAACATTTCTACCGTTTTGAGACCAAGAAAGCGTAGACCTTAGCTTTGAGTTAAAATCATCATTTTTTGCATTAATCTCATCTGCACTATGATTCTTAAAGAAACTAAATGCCATATGAATAGGATTATATGACAGTTGGTTGTTTTGTAAAGGTTCAAAGCTAAAACATAAAGTCGCTGTAATTTTTACCAACCCTTTTTTACGACCTAAATCATCTTCAAGTAAATACTTTGGAAAATATATTGGGTAAATTTTTAAATCAGTATCAGAAATAACATCTTCCAAAATCAATGTGGCTTTATTTTCATTTGAAAATAAGCTATTTTCTACATCAACAAATCCATTCCCAGCAGTTACATTAAGCAAATGACTAACTTGTTTAGGAAACTGAATATTATTAAGAGAAGCACCATTTATAATAAGTGCTTTAATGGTTTGTGCATTAATATTGGGATATTCATTTAAAATTTTTGCAGCTAAATTTGCTGTCAAAGGAGCTGATAAACTTGTACCTGTTTCTAAAATGTAACCTAATTCTGGACGTGCTGACAATACTGCCATTGCTGAATTATCAATGTAATCAATAGTTGTAGGATTGTAAAAACCTAAATCGCCACCACATTCAATGACATCAGGCTTGAAATAATTTTTATTTGATTTATTACGAGGGAAAACTGCTGCCAAGTCTATATGGCCTTTTCTTGAGTATAGGGTTGGAAATTCTCTACCTGAAGAAATACCATAAAATGGACCGTTGTTAAGATTTTCAGCTGCTGCACCAACTGTTACATTGTTAAGACTATCAGCAGGTGTAGAAAGATTTGTGTGTACTGAACCGAAATATGCCAGGTCGTAATCAGTATTTTCATTTACAGCATTGATATTATTCGCTGTGCAAATGAATATCAAGCTATCTGTTGAATGAGCAAATTTATCTAACTCATAAGTATATGAAGAAAATGGTTCGTTTTTAGCTTTGAACTTATCGTAACATATAGTCAACACAAATAACTTCATTGAGGGGTATTTGCTTTTAGCATCATAAAGCATTTTTACCACTTGCGTTTCGGATAAATATCCTTTGCCACTTTCAAACAATTTTATTGATAAAAGTTTTGCATCCGCCCTTACTTCTCCTTGAAATTTGTTTAAATGATTAATCCTACCCAATGCAGCTAATGCCGCAACTGCTGTGCCGTGACCTTCTCTTTTAGTGCCAGAAATATCAATCAATGGATTGCCTTGTAAACTAAATGAGTCATCTTGAATTGTAATAGACTTTAGAGGTGTATCCATACTGATACCGGTATCAATAATTCCAATCAATGGCAAATCATCCGCTGCATTTGAAATATTGAAACCATATTCTCTTTTTACGAAGTTGAAATCAGATGGTCTTACAATTGATGATAATGAACAAGTGACATTTTGAATAACATCAAAATTCTCTGCAATCAACTGCACCTGCTCAAAAGACACATCAAATAGTTCAATTCTATTTACAGTTTTATCAAAATAGTGTGATATGCTATTACTTTTAAGAAAAGCAATTAAAGACTCAATTAACGCATACTGTAATTGAGAAGCTAATGGTAATTCAACTAAAGATAGGTAAACAACATTGCCAATTTCATCAACTTTGAAGCGTATGATATCTTTGGCTGTTAACAGCTTAAAACTGTTGACATAGGTAACGTAATTATCGTATTTACTATCGGGATTAATATTAAGACCAAATTGTATAAAGCTATTTATTTCATTTAGATATATCTGAAATAAGTCTCTATTAACTACTGCGAACAAACCTGATTTACCAAAATTGAAAAAGTTTATTGCTTCAAGTCCAAACTTCTTGTAATAATCATTGAAGTATTTGCTAATTACGAATTGTGAAACGAAGTTAACTTGAATATAATCTACATCCGCAGGTATTTCAAGACTTCTATTTTTACGAGCATATTTTTGCTCTTGGTCAATCGTAAAATTTTCGATACTTACACGAAGATTTGATGCTTGCCTATAATAATTTGGTGGTGTATTATCTTCTTCATCGTCTTCTTCTTTTCCAAAAACGCCATATTTAAACTTTATCTTACTAACTTCTTCAAGTTGCTTATCGCTTAATAGCTTTAAATGTTTTCTCTTTGCCATTTGAATAAAATTTAACCCATCATCAATAATTCTCTGTCAATTCCTTTGATATACTCCCATTTTGATGTGTGGTAGTTGTTTGCAATGGTTGATAAATCAGGTATTTGGTAGTAAGCAAATATCGTTTTATCCATTGCACCAATGTTGATTTGTTTGGTGTGGTTTACGATGGCATATAGCTTTAAAATGTCTGCTACTTGTTCTTCTGAAAGGGTTAGTTTTCTGATTTGTTCATAGGTTGTTGTTGTTTTAGGCTCTATAATATCAAAGTCAGATAGCGTTTTAAGAAATGACCTTGTGGACCGCTTTATGATTTCAGCATCACCATAAGTTTCTGTCATTTTTTTGGTTAATGCTGTTGAACTGATTTCCTGCGAGCTGTCGAATATCTTAAAATAGGTTTGGGTGAAGTACTTTAGTATTTCGTAGTCCATTATGAACATGGCCAAGTAGATTGGCTTCATGTAGTTAAAGTCTTTTTGTTTGCTGAGTTCTATTAAAAAGTTATTTTCAATCAGGCTTTTGCTTTCCTGAAAGCTATAAATAAAGGTTCGGAAAAGGACTGTTCTTGTTTTTCTTCTACCATCTTTACCTGTTAGCTCAACAGCTATATCATTATAAGCATCATAAAAGTCTTCCGGCTTTTTGCCTGGCTCAACTAAACGAAGCGTTTTATATATCCACTCGGGTTTTAAAGGTCTATCGTATCCTATCATTGCGTTAATTTTATGTAGGGCACTACCATTTCTTCTAAGGTAATACCACCGTGATTTACTTCTATTGTTCCCATGTTGGCGTACATTGTTCTTCCTTCTGGAAGTGCCAAAAGTTTGTCATCTACAAATGGAATTTTTAATGTTTGCTGTTTGACGTGGCTTACTGCATCAATTGGCACAATGGCTGCTCTTTTTGCAAAACTATCTATCAAGTATTTCTCTAATTTTTGCCCATTACCAACTGCCACAACAGAGCCGTGATCGGAACAAATGAAAATGGAATATCCATTTTTTAGAAGTGTGTTGATGTCGTCTTTTACTGTTGATTTTTCTAAGTATCTCCATACAGCATCAAAGTATGGTTCTTTGTTGTCTTCGAGTGGAGCAAAATGAGTTGAATGTCCTAAATCGTCATAAAATGTGTAAAGCACAGAAACTACATCATAGCCCAATATAGCATCTGATGTTATTACGTCTTTGTCGGTAAAATATTTGGTGTGCTTGTTTTCAAAAAAAGCTGCAAAGCTTTTTGCTTCTGCGGCTCTACCTGGTGATTTTAAATTGTAAACATCACTGCTTCCTTGAAATATTGCTGACCTTGATATGGCCGTTACCGAAGGTAACATGGCAAAAATGGCATCTTCTTGAAAAGCAATGGCTTCATCCTTTAAATAGTCTTTGAGTATCAACCATTCTGCCCAACCCATACAATCGAAACAGATTAAAGCGATTTTATCATTTTTGATAGTTTTGATATTTGGCAATATTCTGTCAACTGATTTTGGTGACTTTGGTGTGGATGCAAACATTACTTTTTCCATGCCGTTGGCAAAAAAGAATGCTTGAGACCAAAGGTCTATTTCGGTTTGCAGTACATTATTCTGTTTACTCTTTGTTTGGTAATTCAGATAAATCAATTCACCCCAAAATTTACCTACTGTAAAGATTGATTCTATTGTAGCGGGTACGCTAATGGCGGTTTGTATTTCATTTTGAAGTGATTCTATTTTCCTTTGGCTGGTTCGATTGGATGCTATTTCTAACCATTTTGGAATATCAGTTTCATTGAGTACCTGATGTCTGTCTGCTTCATAAATAGCATCTAATAAATTAGATAACTGGTCACCTGAAAGGTTTTTTAGTGCCATGTGGGCATTGCCATTAACTGGCACATCTGACCAGGAAAATGTTTTATGTGTCCATTTGTTGGTTATAAATGCCGGAATATCTGATTTAGGTGTTATGATGTTGAGTAAATCGAGTTGGGCTGTAAATGCCATCAAATCGGCTGTGGAGGTGGCAATAGCATACGAAGTTTTTCTTTCACTCAGCCAAGTGAGGAAAGAAGGTGATGTTAATATACCTGTGTGGTCTGTAATGACCTTTGGGGTATTAGCATCCAAATTGAGTTTGATATGTATTGCTAATTGCCACTGCATGGGTTATGAGATACCTTCTAATTGAATTTCTGCTGCTTCTACAAAATCACTCAATTCACCGCTGTTTTCTAAAATTGATTTATCCAACTTTTGGGCAATAGCCATGATGTCTTTAAAACGCTTGTCTTTGTAACACACTTCAAAACCATACACCAATGCTTCTTTGCGTACTTCTTTGATTTTCTTCTTATCCGTTTTAGCTTGAATAAGTAGGGATTCAAATTCTCTCATTAAAGCTTTTTCACGTTTCTCTGCTATCTGATTATGTTCAGGCTCTGATTTAGGTCTACGGTATTTACCATCTTCAAACACAAAATTTTGTTCAAGCATTTCACGCAGTTCCGGCACAGCATCGCCTTGAATGTTTGCCAATTGATTAAATGCCACTGATACATCAGAAAATGATTTTGGTTCAGATAGAAAGTTAAACAACCAAACTATGGCTGACTTTTCATCTGTAACAAAAAGGAACATGCCACCTGCCTTAACTTCATCAATGCCATCTAACTTCATTCTCTTTTTATACTCTAAGTATGAATTGATTTGATTGGCAGTAAACCAAAAACCGTCTTCTTGAGCAAAGTTTTGATTTAATAAACTGTAGAATGATTTTGCATCATATCGTATTTCGTATCCCCGTTGAATGTAATACGCTACCATTTTTGAATACAACATTTTTTCAGTACGTTCAATGATAGGTTTTGCAGGTAAATTGGATAAAAACTCCTGAACAAAACTTGCTTCAAGATTTTCACCAGCCTGTTTAAGAAAACTATCAACAAAACTCTCTCTCGGTTTAAATGCAGATATAACCAAGTCATTTGCAACTGCACCAGGTGCAGTAACCTGCTTAAAGCTACCCTGCTTCTTATCAAGTGTAGAAACTTGGCTTATTAAAAAACCTGCTTTTGTAATTGCTTCTTGAATACCGTTCCAAACAGAGGATTTTGAATTATGAAAAACTACAGTTATCCAACGTTTTGGTTTTAAAACTCGATAGTATTCTTTAAAAGAAGCAAGCATTATACTGTTATATTCAACCAAACGCTTGTTCTGTGTTTTGTTAATTATTCCTTCTTTATCAGTATTAGTATAAACCTTTAACCATGCTTCCCACCAGAAGCTTAATTCAGAGTACATTAAATTGTCACCAAAAGGTGGATCTGTAAAAATATAATCAATGGAGTTTGGTGGTAAATTTGATAAATCAGTAACTGATTGATTCGTTACCAATACTTGGTCTTGTTTCCATTTCTTACACTCATTCATTTTCAAATAATCTCTGAATTTATTTTTGAAAAGAGGAAGTATTGCACGTTCAATAATTAAAGATGGTATATATAAGGTGCCACTTAAACCACCTGTGCCACCAAATCTAAAACGGTTTGTTATAGTTGCCCTTTGAATACAACTCTGAAATACATACAAAAGGTCGGAAGAAAATTTAGACTTAATTATTTTATCATAAATACAGGCTAATGCGTAAAGATTTCTTTTTGTAAAAAAATGATGAACATGTGTGTATCCTGATGAATCATTACGTCTTGATTCATCTCCTTCTGGCATTCTATCTGACGGATACCAATATGGAATACTTAAATTTTCGATTTTTTCAAGGAGTTTTAAATCACTTTCGTCAGCTTTCTTCTCAAATCGCTTAGTTCCAATTGTACCTTGAATAACAACAATAGCTTTTTTGGCAATCTTTATATTCGAATTAATGGTGTTATCGAACATATCTTCAAAGCTGGTTTCACTATCTGCTTTTGATATATCTGCATTACATCCCTTGCATTTATACTTTGATTTAATAGTCTTTTCAGTAAAATCAACAGCATAATCCGAAAAAACATATTCAGTTTCACAGAATTTACAAATAAAGACATCCGAAAGTATTGTATTCTGAATTACCCCTTTTTTAGTGCCATAATCTGTTTGAAACATCCAATTTACTTCATTCTCAACTTCTCTGTAAATTCTGTCAAATTCTTGTTTAAGGTCTATTGATGATGTTTTAGGTTTATTATATCCGAAAGATATTAAAGAAGCAGAAGGTCCTAAATCATTTAAAATGCAATGTCTATTTAATGAAGCTGCACTAAATCCTGTAGAACCTGTACCGCTAAAACCATCTAATACTATATCATTTTCTGAGGTAAAATGGTCAATGTATTGGTGAATAGCTTTGTAAGGAATCTTCGTATGGTAAGAATGGGCATTATATACAGCATCATTTTTGCCTTCGCTTACATCACTTATAAAAGGTTCTCTGAAATAATTATCTGTATCTTCATTATAGGGCTTACCAAGCTTTTCAATGAACTCCTTAATGTAAGGATTTGGGCAAGCTGTATAATAAGGTGGCTGTGATAAGGCAATAATATCTTCATCGCTTCCTTTAGGGAAACCATCTATCTCTTTTAATTGTGGCAGTTTTTCAGCCAAATCTTTTTTATAGTCCATGTTTATTCTTCAATTTTAAAGCGTACTTCCTTGCCTTTGTTTTCGTTTTCGAGCTTGTTGTAAAGGTTAAAAAATGCTTCTCTTATTTGAGGAAGTGTAAGCAATTCATCTTTTTTAAATACTTCATTCATCAACTTACTGCGGTTAAGTGCAATTACTTTGATGTCCACAAACAATTTATTGATGGCATCTATCAAAGATGCGTTTATCGCATCAGGAAGTTTGCCATTATCTATTATGGCCTTTATTTGCTTTTTATGTTCCGGGCTTATTTTTACCAAATCCAATTGCTCTGATTTGTTTTTTACTTCCTGAATGGTGGTTGTTGTATAATCATCGGCTATTGCCTTTAATGTTTCGGCTACTTTGGCAGCTTCTTTTGGAATAGCATCATAGTCTCTTTCTACTTTCATGAAATTACTCGCTATATCAAAAGGAATTTCATACAGTTTATCTACATCGGTATTCTTTACCCGCATTGCCAACAATGAGGACCAATAGGTAACCTTACTATCCAACTTTTGCTTCACATTGCATGCTGCATTTGAAAGAATACCCGCTTTCTCAAAATTTGGATCTTTTGTAAAGTTTTCTAAAGGTGACCAGTTTACCTTGTTTCCAACGGTTGCGTTTAGTGCCGGGTAATAGAACTCTTGTACATACATTTTTTTAAATGCTTCTATCTTTCCGGCAATAGGGAACCTGTCGCTGAGATTGATGAACTTGGTAAAGTCTTTTACGATTGTAGAAGTATCGTTAAAAAATGCTTGCAATTTTGATTCAATAGATTCGTCTTTGAGATATTTGCGATTATGCTCCATAATCTCTAATGCATCTTTCATGTATTCAATACCCCTATGAATATTACCGTCATAGTCAGCCAATGCAGTCTTTATGCTGTCAAGCAATTGAAGTGCCGAAGAGAACTTTGACAAATCGGTTTTTAGGTGTTCTATGGTATTGAATCGGGCATGGTTGTTTATATCTAATACTGCCCAATCTATACTATTTACTTCTGCAAATTTGGTTTTTACGCTATCGATATTGATAAATAAAGGAGATCTATTTTCCAATCTGCTTATCAAAAACTGCACTGCACGTAGGGTGTCTGTAATCTCTTTTACTTTGTTTTTATATTCTAAAAATGCCGCATTACGGTTGGCTTCTTGGAGCATTTTTGAACCATTTAGCCCAAGTGCGTTCAAAAGATTTTGAGCAAAGTCATAAGACAAATCTTCTTTTTTAACAACATAGATGATGTTTTCAAACTGGCTTATGCTTCTAAACTTCTCTTTTACATTTGAAATATCAATTTCATCGCCACCCCTGCCTTTGAGAGCCACTTTGCCCAATGTAGTTAGCAGAACCAACAGGAAATGAACCATTTCAGCTTCTAAACCATACGGCTTGTTCGACAAGTCGGCAACTATCTCTTTTTGAATATCTACCACCTTACCACTTTTTGCATTAACGATGGTTAGAATTTGTTGGGTGATTTTATTTGAACTTACATCCGGGTCCCCATTTGCGTTAAGTAAGTTTAATGTATTTAGGAAGCTTTTACTACGAATGGATAGCTGTCTGAAATTACCATTGGTAACTTCATCAGCAATATTGGAAAGTGTTGTTGTAATATTACCTGAGGAAAGTATTTCAGAATACTTAGGATGCTCAGGATATTCATCATTAAAGCATTTATCAAATACTTTCTTTTTCAGTTCGGAAATTACTTCAGATAGATTATTAAAGTCTTTGCCTAAAGTTGATTTTACTGAAATAGGCTGACCATTTAATTTGGCTTCACTAAGGTTAAGTGTCCACATGGTAATTCTGTATTTGATACCAGGAACAACAACACCCGCAGGATTTCGATAACCATCAATGGTCTCCTGCATTTTTTTCTGCATGGTTGAAACCAAAATGTTTTTACCGATTAAAGATTTAATGGCAACAATTCTTTTTAGAATTTCAATATTCTCCTGCTTGCCAAACTTAATAGTGATGTCTAATTGATTTTGGCCGTATTTAACCGCTTCTTTTTTACTGAAAGGAGATTGGAAGTTGATGACATAATCAGCAGCATCTAAGGTTGATATTTCCTGACCTTTCCGATTAAAAACTACAAAGCCCTTTCTGAAAGATTTTACTGATAGCCATGTGCACTCGTCTGTAAAAACATTAGGTATGTTCTTGTAAAAATCTAAGTCTAAGGTCTCTTTAATTTGCTCAAACAGAACTTCTTCGATTTTGTCTTCATCACCACCAACGGCATTTATTTCATTTTCAATTCGTTCTTCCGGGTCTTGACCATCAATAGCTGGATCAAACTTAAAATAATCATTACCTGAAATATCATCTTTGACCACTTTAAGGTAAAAACCATCTGTTGCTTCTCTTATCTTCTTTACAATGATAGAAACCTGTACATGAGCTTCCAAAGCATTATTTTGAGGTATAATTAAAAGCTGTTCCGCTAATTCTTTTGCTGTTGCACCATTTTGACCTTTACTCCAAAGGGAATATACTGCTAAGCCCTTAATCAGCTTGATAGCATCGGTATGTAGTTTAGATTCAAGGTTTGCTGTAATTTTCTGGACAACAATATTTACCACTTTCACTAAATCATAAACGCCTTCTAAGTTTCGATTATTCGGGTTGTTGGCAAGTATGTCATAAATACGGTCGAAAGTGAAAAAGTAAGGAAATGGCTTGTCTACCACATACTTTAGTTCGTTTTGAGCAAACTGAATGATACCCCTTTTCTCAAAATAAGGAAGTTCATGGAAAAGATTAAGCAAACCGGGTGTGAATGGGAATAACTCAATGTATTCTTCTTGTTTATTGGCTACATCTTCAATCTTTTTGATGAATGGTTTTAAGGCACCTGCAATTTGAAGTTTTTGTTCTCTTGTTTTTGGAACAATTCTTTGTGCAATTACTTTTTTTACTGCTTCTCTGCGTATGATGATGTTTTGAAAACGTTCACTGATACGAGCTTCATCCCCAGCAATATTTGCCAATTTGGGACTTGAATAAATATCTTCCTGCATGGATATGGCAAGTAGAATATCCTGGTCTTGACAAACCTGTGCAACAACTCGTAAAAACTGAAAGTCACGTTTTATTTTGAAAGACTCTTTTGCTTGCAAAAAGTCTGAAACTTCATCCACAACAACCAACAATCCCTTGCTTGGGTCATGTGATTTAAGAGCTTCTATTATGTTTGCAAGGTGTTCTTTGAAGTCTATAATATCCGGTGTGAGTTTTGGAATCTCAATGCCATAAGTGCGTAGAATTTGTTTTTCTAACTCCTTGAAAAAGAAATAAGATAAATCAACATCTACTGGTTGTAATTCAAATTGGATAGTGTAAAAACTTCTTGCAATTTCATCTGCTGCTTTTCTTACCTTTTGGTTTTTTATTAACTCCCTAAGTGAAGGGTTATTAATGACACTTACCAAAAAAGCAATTAAGTGAGATTTACCGCTACCGTAGTTACCTATAATTTTTACCGCTTTATGGTTGGGCTTTTTAAGATTATCAAAGAAATCGGTAATCTGTTGCTCTAAACCTTCAGAAATGATAAAACTTGAAATAAGTTCTTTTTGGAGGTCAACTTGACGCAGGTCGGTATCAATATCAACTACATCTTTAATAACGGTATAATTGAACAGTCTACCAATGGCATCATCAGGGAGTTCATCAGACCTGTTGTAATTGGCCTTGATGTCACTTACAATGCTTATATAGTTTTCTTCTATGTCATTGATGTTCGTAACCAATATGTCGTTAATATCCTTATCGTAGTACTCTTCTGATCCTAACTGACCATATGAAATCCTATTACTTATAATCTTTTCATCTTCCAAAAAAAGAACACTGCTTTTGTTCCTTGAATTGTACTTAAACGCACCTACTGGTGAAATTTTGGTGAATGCCTTGTGGTATAGAATGCTTGCATTGGTGAGTATGATTTGGTCTGGTTTGCTCAAAAACCATTCTTTGATTTTTTGTCCAATATCGTGGCTTGGCTCATCTACTGATTCCAATTCTACAAACAATGAACCTAATTCAGCACCCACATCTACAAGCGTATAGCCATGTTTAGTTAGGTAACTGATTACTTTGTCTTTCTTCGTTTGGTTATCGCCAACTACCGCCCAAAGCTTAAATCTTAGGCTATTAGCCAATGACAGGTATGTATCTATGTGTTTTGTATTATCCATTGCTTAACTCTTTTAAAACTATTTCTAAGGCTTGTTTACCAAACTTCTCATTTTTAATTACTCTTTTTACCTTTTCACCAACCCAAAGTGGCAATAGGTCATTTTCAGGAACCCCTAAAAGGGTTGAGATTTTTTTCAAATGTTCTTTACTCACCGGCTTGTCGTTGTTTTCCATTTTGCTGATGTAGGCGGTATCAACGTCTAATTCAGCTGCAACTTGCCTTTGCAAAAGTCCTTTTGATTCCCTTAATTCTTTGAGTTTCTCTCCGAGCATTGGTTATACCTTTTATTGACTTGTCCTATAAAGGGCAAATATAGTGATTAATATGAAAGTAAGCTTGCAAAGTTTGCAAAACTTGCAAAGTCGCTTTACTGCTTGATTTTTTGATAGATGCCATTCCGTGTTTTCTCAATCCATTTGAACGCTACCAACTTAGATAAATAAAGGTCTGCGGTGCGTTCTTTGATTCCAAATTGAGCTTCGGCAAGTGTAACGGCTTCTTTTCTGCGGAAAGAAGTTGGGAGCTTGTCAAAGAATTGCTTTAGCAATTTGTCGGTAACGGTGGCTTGTTTGGGCAGCTCTTTGAACATAAAAACGGAATGCTCCTGATATACTTTCACCAACTTTAAGGCAATGTCAAAATCTTCGTCTGTGCAGGTATATTCGGTTGCTATTTCGCCATTATCAAAATACCTGAGGGCTGTGATTATCATTGCCACACGATACAGTATTAAGCCTAAACGCTTGGATGTACTGGATAGGTCTTCACTTACAAAGGTTGCCAATGTGGTTAGTGAATCTTCGCCATAGATATTGAGTTTATCCCACTGGTCTTGTGTAAGATTAAATTTGATGCTTTCATAATTTTCAAGGAACTCAACGAAGTTGAGGACTTTATCTGATAGTGCTTCAAAATGGGCTGTAAGGTTGATACCGTTTAAGGTGTCACTGGCAGGAATCCATACTATTTCAGATTTGAAAGTATAGAAAATGAAGCGGCTGAATAAGCCGTCTTCTGCTGACTTAATTAGGTTTTCTACCTGTCCGGGTGTACCTGCCAGTGCTACAGATAAACGAGGCTTTTTTAACTCAACCCATTCTTTGTTTGTTTTTCGGCTATACGAGATTGGTTCGTGATGGTACGCCTTGCGAAGCAAGTCGGAATAGCTGCCCCAATCCTGTTTGAGTACTGCACCCATTGTGTCGGCTTCTGTTTCGCAAAAAATGCCTTGTTCGTCTCCTTCTTTGAGGTGTTGAATTACTCTTGCACTGCTGTTGTTGGCAGGGATATAGAGTACTTTAAAAGGTGGTTCTTCGGGTGGCTCTAATTCTGATATATCTTGCTTTTTGTCGCTGAGTTTACGCTTGTACTCCTGTAATTCAATTTTGTAAATCTTTAGCTTTTCGGTGCTTTCGGCTACCAGCTTTTCGTGAAATTTATCGCCTAATGCTTTGGCAAAAGTCAGTGAGCCTTTGCCGCTTGCGGCAGGGGCAATGATAAAAATAAACAGATTTGCATAGTGTTCTTTGGCACGGTATAAGCCCACTACATTACGCATACAGCCACTAATGATACTCAATGCACCTGTGAGGAAAATATCCCGTTCTCTGCGGTCTTCAAATACACTTGATCCATTTTTCAGAATTTCGGGCAAAAGAGGAAATACTTCATCAGGAATGAAAGGCATATTCATCAAAAGCTCGTCTTTTGATTGTGGGGTTGCTTCGTTGGTTTTTGCAAAGTCTGCAAACTTTGCAAAGTCTGCTACATTGTTTGCATAGGCACTGTGAATGGTGGGGGTTGCTTCTTCGGTATCGAGGTTGAAGTTTTGCAAAATATAGCCAAGGGCTATGTTTTCTGGTATTCCGGCACGGTTGCAATTGCAAGCCAATAGATGCACAAAGTTGTTTCGGTTGCCTTCGGTGTAGGTGGCTTTACGTTCAGTAAAGTCCACACACTTTCCAAATACTTCGAGCCAATCGGTATCATCTGAACTGCCTACTGTATGCTTGGTTGGTTCTTGCTCTGCCTTTGGCTGCTCCTTTTTGGGTGGTTCGGCAGATGCCGTTTCAATGTTTACATTGAACGGTTCTGCATTGATGTTGCGGTAGCAATCAGGGTCGTAAGACATAAAACAAAGGCGTGAAACGTCTTTGCCTGATGGGTCAACGACAAGCTGCAAAGCTTGTTCGTAATAATCGGAAACCTGCTGAAAGGCTAATTTGTGATGCTCTGCTGTGCTGTTTACAGGTACGATAATTTTTAAGCCGTTGCCACTCGGACTGATAAAAGCGGCAAAAGTGTAGGGAGCTAAAGCGACCAAACTTTTTGCCCTTGCCAAATCTTCGGGGCTTAATTTGTCTAAGTCTAAAATTACAAATCCGCTGTATTGCGTAAGCAATTCAGCCTTACGGCCATTTTCAAATGTGCCTGATGGTGTGAATGCCGGAAGTTGTTTTTTGAGTTTGTCGGCTTCTTTGTCTTGACCTTCGGCAATGAGCTTGCGAATTGCTTCTACCTGCACTTTGTAATTGCCTTCTTGAATTTGTTTGGTGATGATGATGAGTGCCTTGTGTTCTACCAATTGCACATAGTTTTGAAATATTGATGCTGTTGCCATTTTTTCTAATTTTTACAGGGTTATTACTAATTCTCATTTTCTCTTTTTAAATGCTTGGTTGTAGTTGCTATCGAGTAGCTTTTGCACATCACTCATTCGGTAGTAGATTTTGCTACCTACTTGTGAAAATGAAATGATGCCTTCGTCACGCCACGTTTGGGCGGTGCGTTTACTGATGTTCATCAGCTGAAGAAATTCTTGGTTGTCCAGAAAGAGGTCTTTAGGGTCTTTCTGTTTTTCGGTTAAAACGGACTTGATTTCGTCCATTCGCTTCAACAGTTCTTGATACTGTTCTTTTGGTAAGATTACTGCTTCCATTACTTTTAAAATTTTGATGTTTATGAATGATTTCGGAAGCAAATTTGGGCAGTAAGGAGAGGCTAAAACTCTTTGCAGATAAGGGTTTAGAGTATGGTGTAGAGTGTAGAGTATGCCAAAAAAAACGCCAAGCTGTTAAGCCTGGCGTTTGATATTGGATGAAAGTTTTTTAAAAGTTACGAGAAGGTGTAGAGTGCAAATCAGAGAATATTGACCGCTTTTTCAATGATGGCTGCTCGGGCAGGTGCTTTTTGTGTTCGGAGTTTGTCTTTGGTTAGTTCTGTACCGTCTGCCATTTCAAAACAGTTGATGGTGATTTCCCATTGTTTCTGCTTGGTATCTTCTACCTTTTTGGCTGTGTTGTGCAGGGTTTTGATAAAGTGTGCCAATTCTGAAATATTGCCTGTCCAGATGATTTTTTGCTCAATTGCCTTACCGGAAAATACGCTTCTGAAATGCGTAAGTTTTGTGTCTTTATGAATTAAAGAGTTACGCTTTAATGATTCCATAAGATACGTAATGTTTTGATAACCCTTTGCGTTATCAATGTAATTGAAAGATAAAGCCGAAGGCTTTGTCTTGATGGGTGGTGGTGGGAGTTCAGGAGTACCAATTAGACCTGCTCTAAAATCATCATATATCTTTTCCAGTATTTCTTTAAAGGTCTGAAAATGGTTGGTGTAGTGCTTCCATACGTGGGTGGCATATTTTGAATCATATTCATTTTCCTTGTACTCCATTACATTCGGGTACCAGTAGGTGTTGTGATAGTTGAGCAAAAATGCTTTGTGTCGCTTTGGTGGTGTATGGGTTTTGAATTGTTGCAATGATAGGCTGAGGTATCTGTTTATTTCCTGATTGTTCAATGGGCGGATGCGTTCATAGATGGATTTTGAAAACTCATTGAGCAAAGGACCGGAAATAAAATTTCCAAAATAATGGGGGTCGAATTTGTGGGTTTCCCAAAGGTCATCAATCTTTCGCTTGTACTCTACTGCTTCAATCGCCAAGCGGTTTTCCAATTCTTCTACGATGAAAATTTCTTCATCATTGTTTTGCAGTTGTATGGGGTCAGGGGCTTTTGTAAGTAGTTCGGCTTGCTCTTTTGAAAAGGTGATTTCAGCACCTAAAATTTCTTTGAGTTGGTTGTTCCATTCCGGGTCTTTAATGGACTGGATGCCGTGCTTCTCAAATAGTTCTGCTCGGGTAATGGCTGCCAGGCTTTTTGAAAGCCTTGCAGCTTTGTGGGCTGGGTGTAGTTTGTCTAACTCTTTCAGATGCTTATCTAATGCCATTCCCCTTGACTTTTTAAGGGCTGTTTTAAAGCCTTCTGTCCACCTTTCTATTTGGGTAGTGTTTCTTATGCCATAGGTAGTTTGAACGTCTGTAAAGCGTGGATTTGAAGGATTGGCAAGGTATTCATCAATGGTGAAGCCGTTGGCTTCATCATCAAATTGCCAAGTGTCCAAAAAATCAATTATGATTTTTGCCCTGATGTATGCTTTGCCTTTATCGCCCATAGGCAAGCCATCAACGAAGTTGAGCAGCTTGTCGATGTGGGCGTTGATCTGATTGTCTGAAAGTGTTGCCATATAATGCGAAAAAATAATGTTTTTAGCCTATGTATTCATCTACTGCCTTGTCCAATTCTTCATTGATGATTTTGGCGTACACTTGTGTAATGCCAATACCGGAATGGTCCATCAATTTTGAAACGTGTTCTATTCTCATACCGTTGTTTAATGCTCTGGTGGCAAATGTGTGACGGCTGAGGTGGAATGATAATGAAAAGGGCAGTTCAAGTGTTTTGCCAAAATTGTTGAGGTGGAAATTACAAAGTGCGTTGTGCCTTTCGGTTTCTCTTGTTCTGAAAAAATTGTCCTTGAAATATTGGTCGCTGTATTCCAAAAGCGGGAAGATGAAATCTTCCGGCTGATTGTTGTCTGTTTTGTACTTGTTCAAAATTTCAATGGCTAAACTGCCGAGCTTGAAACTGTGCTGCCTGCCTGTTTTGCGGATGACCTTTGTAATTCTGTTGTCTGCTGCATTGAAGTTTTTCCATTGCAGTTCTACCATATCACCGAAACGCAAACCACCACCATAAACAGAAAATAAAAACATATCCTTGCAAACTTGTGCCTTGCCTGTTTGCGGTACTTCTAAAGCTATGAGGGCTTCAAGCTGGTCTTTGCTCAGGTAGTTTCGTTTGCCTTTTTCTTTCTTTACTCTGAACTTATCAAAAGGGTATAAAGTAACCGGGATAATATCTTCTCGCTGTGCTTCCTTGAACATTATGGAAAGGATAGTCAAAGAATAGTGAATGGTGGTGTTGTTATTGTTCAGGTTCTTTGAGCAGTGGTTGGCATAATCTTTTAGCGTGGTTACATTGATGTCTTCAAAGTAAACTTCCTTTGTACCCATAAAGGTTTCAAACTTATTGAGGTACTTTACATAGTTGCGGTATGTTGCAGGGGATAGTGTTGTTTTCTGCTTCTCGCATCTTGCATAGCTGTATTCAAAAAAGTTTGTTGCTGCCTTGCCTTTGATGGCTTCTTTTAATTTCTTGGCTGATGGCTGTGATTTCTTTCTCTCCAGGTCTGCAACCTGTCCTTCGGCTTCTGCTACCTTTTGAGCCAACAGTGCATTAATTCGTGCAGAATTTGAATGGTTCTTTTTAACTCTTTGTTTATCTTCGTCCCATTCATTAGGCTGTAAGCGAACACCTAAAGAAATGAATTTTGTTTTGCGGTCTTTGATAAGTCGGAGGTATAAAGGGGCTTCGCCTGTTTTACCTACTTTATCATTACGAAGTATTAATTTAATTGATGCCATATCTAACTATTTACAGGGTTGTGCAATGCGGTGCAACTGAGTACAAAGGTACAACATTGGGTATAACAAATCAAGCTTTTTGGTACATTTTGTTGCACCTAAATGAAATTAGAAAGTGGCTTAAATGCTTATTTCACAAGGGTTTTGAAGCAAAGCGAAGAAAAAGGGGGATGATAATTGACAACAGTGAACACCAGCAATAACAGGCCGGTAAAGGTGGTATAGACAAGCTTGAACACCTCACCATCAATGCCAAGCAACCTGTCTATTACTGACATGTCATGAATGTCTTCAACCAGGTCTGACCT
>Ga0255346_1002631_pt1 | contig 22365 bp, 22 predicted proteins | sample wastewater_treat_FD_194410 | JGI IMG/M metagenome (GOLD analysis project Ga0255346, IMG submission 194410) | Wastewater microbial communities from Lulu Island WWTP, Vancouver, Canada - plant22 | ecosystem: Engineered > WWTP > Wastewater > Unclassified | place: Canada: Vancouver, British Columbia... | reverse complement strand
AAACCATGTTTCTTTGCATAATTATCTCCCTGTCGCTTTCATTTCCGCTAAGTGTGTTCGGTTTCATCATCAGGGGTTACGAACGCTTTGTTTTTGCCAAGATAACCGACTTGCTTCGCATAGTGTTAATCCCGCTCTTATCGGTCAGCCTGCTTTTGTCTGGCTATCGATCTGTGGCGGTTATAGCTGCGATATCAGCTATGAGCGTGGTCATGCTGCTGATCAACGCTGTTTATTGCCTGCGGAAGCTTAAGATCAAGCTCGATTTTAGGGGCTTCGATCTTGGTTTCCTGAAAGAGATCCTGGCTTTTTCCTTCTTTGTGTTTTTAGGAATTTTGGCCTACAATATAGATAACAGTTCCAACCAATTTGTTTTGGGGATCGTTTCTGGAACCGTTGCGGTTTCGGTTTATGCCCTTGCCTATAACCTCGTGATAAACTTTTCGACTTTATCACTTTCAGTTTCAACAGTGTTTTTGCCCACTATAACCAAGATACCGCATGATGAAAACAGGTTTTCCAGGTACAATGGTTATTTTATCGCTATCGGCAGGCTGCAGTTTTACATTCTGGCATTGTTCTATCTGGGTTTTGTGTTCTTTGGCAGGCAGTTTATCTCCTTGTGGGCTGGCCCGGGATTTGAAGCCTCCTACTATGTGAGCCTGATCCTGATGTCCTCGCTGGGTATATATCTGGTGCAAACAGCCGGCAAATCGATACTGGAAGCGATGAATCAACACCAATTCAGGTCGGTAATGCACCTTCTGATGTGCGTTGTGAATATCGCCTTGAGTTTTTGGCTGTCCAGCAGGTATGGCGCCATCGGTGCGGCGGTTTCATTGGCTCTGGTATGGCTGCTTGGTTTTGGAGTGATTCTCAATATATTCTACGTCAAAAAGATCCGGCTGCGGATCGGGGATTTTTGGTTACAATTGCTCAAGATAGTTCCCTCATTTATCCCTGCTCTTGCTTTCGCGTTTCTCTACCTGCGGTTTCACAATGCGGACACCTGGCTCAATCTGGGTCTGGGGGCAGTATTGTTTGCCTTGGTTTATTGCCTAAGCATAGTGCTGTTTAGTTTCAATGAGTTTGAGAAACAAACCATCCTGGAACCTGTTCTCAGAAGAATCTCGCGCAAGCGCAAGATGCTATCTTAAAGAAACGCAGTGAGTTCATATCTTTGGAAGTTCAATTGTCGTTTTCTATATGTGGGTTGAATTTCCATTTCGGGTTTGGCGGTCCGGCTGTAAAGCCTTACCAAACCGACTTGTGGTTGGCCAGGCCTTTACTCCTCCTGAAGCCGGACAGTGTTTCCCCAGAATTGCCTCCCGTATAATCCCCGAATTGGATGCGGGTATCTGGTGGGAAGCGAGCGAGAGGGGAGGCTTCCAGGCTTAACCAGCAGTAAAGGTTGTTCATCAATGATTTAATGCAGCCTTCTCATAGCAATCACAATATCCGCAACATGGAGCACAATGTTCAAGAGCATCACAGTACTTATCCCCGTTTTCAATGACCAGGAAGTGCTTCCGGAACTGCACAGACGCCTGAAGGCGGTACTCGACAAAGACTGGCAGGACTACGAAATGATCCTGGTGGATGATGGCAGTGGAGACTCTTCCTGGCAAGGGATCGAGGCTTTGCACAAACAGGATGACCGGATAGTGGGAATCAGGTTGATGCGCAATTTTGGCCAGCAAAACGCGATAGCCGCCGGATTGGACTATGCCGGAGGGGATGTCGTGGTGATTATGGATTCTGATTTGCAGGACAGGCCTGAAGACATTCCCCGGCTGGTGCAGGCTCTGGAGGAAAATGACTCTTCGATGGCGATCGCCAGATGGAAGAGCCGTAAAGATAGCTGGTTCAAGCTCGCGGTTTCCAGGCTCTTTTACAGCGTGAGCAAAAAGATCACCAATATCAGGCACGAGTCCAATCTGGCCGTGTTTCGTGCCATTAAAAGAGAAGTGATCGAAGAACTTAGGAAATACCCGGAAAAGACCTCCACCACCCTTAGCCTGCTGTACTGGATCGGAGTGGACTATGTGGCAGTGGACCTTGAACGGGATCCCCGCTTTGCCGGCAAGAGCGGCTACAGCCTGAAAAAGATGATCAAGTTAACTGCCGACCGGATCTTTTCCTTTTCCATGTTTCCCATCCGGACAGCCATCCTGGCTGGAACTCTGATCTCTGCCCTGAGTTTTTTTACCGGGATGGTATTGATCATCAGAAGGGTGATGGGTTTGGTGGCGCCGGGCTGGACTTCGATGATTGTGCTGACGCTATTTCTCTTCGGGTTGAATTTCCTGTTTCTGGGAGTGGTTGGCGAATATCTGGGACGAATCTTCCTGGAATCCAAACAGCGTCCCAAATACATTGTGAAAAAGGTTTTGGGGAATAAATGCAAAAAGTAATCATTTTGGGTGGAATCGGTAATGGCACTGTGATCGCGGAAGCCATCGCGGATGCCAACAAGCGGGGTTATGACAGGCTGGAGATGGCCGGCTACCTGAACGACAGGGAGGAAACCGGTTCCTACATTGAAAGTTATCCCGTTCTGGGAAAGGTGGTTGATGCACCGCGTTTGGCGAAGGAAGGGTATAAGTTCATCAATACCATTTACCGCATCGACGGCCAATCCGAACGGCTGGACCTCTTCAAAAGCCTTGGCCTGAGTGATGGTGATCTGGCTACTTTTATCCACCCGACCGCTTACTGCGCACCCAGCGTTGTTTTTGAGCCGGGCTCTGTGGTCATGCCCTATGTGATGATCTCGGCTGGGGCAAGGATCGGACGTGGTTCGTTGATCATGGTGGGAGCCAGTATCGGACACAACACTAAATTGGGGCCATACAGCCATGTGGCGGCCCAAGCTGTGGTTGGGGCTTACATCAAGACCGGCACCGGGGTGCACATTGGTCTGAACGCGACTTTGAGGGAAAACCTCGAAATCGGTGATTTTGCCACGGTGGGCATGGGCGCAGTGCTGACAAGGAACGTAGGCGAAAAAGAGATTTGGGCCGGCAACCCGGCCAAGTTTTTGAGGATGGCGCAATAGTGCAGAAACTTGCCGTCATCGGAGCCAGTTACCTGCAAAAACCGCTGGTTCTGAAAGCCAGGGAGATGGGTTTTGAGACCCATGTCTTTGCCTGGGAGGATGGCGCTGTCTGCAAAGAAGTAGCCGACCACTTTTACCCGGTATCGATCACGGAGGTCGATGAGATCTGCGATATCTGCCAAAGGATCAAACCCCAAGGCATAGTGTCCATCGGCTCCGACCTGGCCACGGTGACTGTCAACCGGGTGGCGGAAAAATTGGGGTTGATAGGCAATTCCCTGGAGTGCACGGAGGTTACTACCAACAAGTTTATGATGCGGGAGCGACTGAAGGATAGCAGTATTCCTTGTCCCAAATACTGGCTGGCAGGCAAAAATGGCTCAGATTTGGATGTGAAACCAAAAGATTTCCCCCTGATAGTCAAGCCCGTGGACCGGTCTGGAAGCAGGGGTGTAAGCTTGGTCAGAGATGAGTCTGAACTGGTTGAAGCTATTCAGGCGGCCAGGGAGCGATCATTTTCCGCGCAGGTGATAATCGAACAATTTATTGAAGGCAGGGAACTTAGCGTGGAGTCCATTTCATGGCAGGGCAGGCATTACATTTTGCAATTCACGGACAAGGAAACCACCGGCGCGCCGCACTATATTGAAAAAACCCATCATCAACCCGCGGAACTCAGTGTCAGCCAGAAAGAAAGTCTGGTCAGGCTGACTAGGAAAAGCCTGGACTGTCTCGGGGTGCAAAACGGAGCATCGCACTCGGAGTTTAAGATCATGGAAAGTGGGGAGATGTATCTTATCGAGGTGGGGGCCAGGATGGGTGGTGATTGCATCGGCTCAGATCTGGTAAGGCTTTCCACGGGATACGATTTTGTGAGGGGGGTGATCGAAGTAGCTGTTGGCAGTTTTGAGGAGCCTGTGCTTTCCCAACCCGCCCATGCCGGCATCCACTACGTCTTTCCCCAGCCGGGAACGCTGCGTGAAGTGCTGTTTGCTTCCAGCCCCCAAGTTGTGCACCACGAGGTTTTGGCAGAGGTCGGGGACGCGATAGCCCCGATATCAGATAGCTCCCAACGCCCTGCTTACTACATCTACCAAGGCAAGCAACGGATGCCCTATGATCCAAGTGTGCTTAGGCTGATTACAAAGGAATAAAATGAGAATCCCGTTCAACAGACCTTTTCGCGCGCTAAGGGAGAATGAGTATGTTCTGGAAGCGCTGCAGTCCGGCAGGCTATCCGGCAACAACCAGTTCGCCAAAAGGGTACAGCAACATATTTGGGACCGGCATAAGCTGGAGAACGTCTTTCTGGTACCCTCTGGAACTTCAGCTTTGGAAATGGGCGCCTGGCTGGCCGGCCTGGGACCCGGTGACGAGGTGATACTGCCTTCCTACACATTCAGTTCCACAGCCAACGCGGTGGTGATGACCGGAGCCAAGCCAGTGTTTTGCGAGATTGACCCTATAACCATGAATGCCGACGTTGACCATATGGAGTCGTTGATAACAGAAAGGACCAAAATGCTGCTGCCAATCGATTATGCCGGGATTCCCTGCGCTATAGACAGAATCGGGGAATTGGCCAGGAAGCATGGTTTACTGGTGATGGTTGACGCAGCCCAATCGTACGGAACTTATCATGAAGGCAAGGCCTGTGGTAGTTTTGGCGACCTGGCTACCTTCAGTTTTCACGAGACCAAAAACATCAGTTGCGGCGAAGGCGGGGCTTTGGTGGTCAATCGCCCGGACTGGGTGGAAAGGGCTAATTTTCTGCAGGAAAAAGGTACAGACCGCAGCCTGGTGCTGTTTGGGCAAAAGTCTAAATACCATTGGGTGGATATCGGTTCCAGCTATCTGCTTTCGGATATCCTGGCGGCGGTACTGTTGGCCCAATTGGAAGAAGAGGACGCAATCCTGAAGCTGCGGGGCAAGGTAACGTCCGCCTATACGGACTTGCTGAAACCTTTTGCCACGGCAGGCTCAATCAGCATTGCCCCCTATGATTTGTACAAAAACCTGAACAGCCATGCTTTCTGGGTGGTATTCGACAAGGAAGAGAATAAAGAGAGCTTCCTTCTCGGGATGAAAGAAAAAGATGCGTACGCATATATTGGATACATACCCCTGCATTCAGCGCCGATGGGGATAAAACTGGGTAACAGGGCTGGTAACCTGCCCACAACCGAGGACCTGGCAACCAGAATCGTAAGGTTGCCTCTGTACGCGGACCTTGCCAGGGAAGGCTTGCCGCAGTTGCTGGATACTATGCAGAACGTGCTGAGGAATATTTACGGATGAGCAAGGCGCGGGTCACAGAACTTAGGGAACGCTTAATATCCGCCGTAGGAGATTTTTCCAGGAGCGTGGAGTTTGATGTTTTCTTTTCAGCACTTGTTGATTACAACCCGTTCAACTCAACCGATGATGTTTTGGAATGGTTGCAGGATCTTAACCGCATACAGTATTTCGAGGTAGAGGAGATAGGTTTTTCCCATCTCCAGCAATGGCATTTTGATGATTTGAGTGGCGACCTTCGGCACAACAAGGGTAAGTTTTTCAGCATCAGGGGCTTTCAGGTGTTTGACAACTTGACGGGCGACATTTTCTGGGATCAACCCATTATTGACCAACCTGAAATTGGCATCCTGGGTATCCTGGGCAAGAAAATTGATGGGGTTTTATACTTTCTGATGCAAGCCAAGGCGGAACCGGGAAATATTAACACCTACCAACTCTCACCCACTGTCCAGGCTACGCGGAGCAACTACACCCTGGCCCATGGAGGGAAAAAGACCATCTATCTGGAGTACTTTAACGGTAAAACCCCGGTTAAGGTGCTTTATGACCAATACCAGTCTGAACAGGGCGCGAGGTTCCTGGAAAAGCGCAACCGCAACATAATTGTGCTGGATGAATCTAATACGCCCATCAAGCTGAGCCCAAACCATAAATGGCTTACCCTGGGACAGATCAAAAGCTTGATGGAGCATGACAATACAGTAAATATGGACAGCCGTTCCGTGATATCGCTGATCCGCTATTGGGATTCCAAATACCAAATCGATGTGCCAGCTATTTCCAGGATAATCAGCGACTATTCCGATGTGATTAAGCGCAGTGAGTTTTGGCTGTCCGCGGTTCTTCAGTGTTTCGAGTCGCATGAGTCGAACAGGCAGCTTTCAGAGATACGAATCGCCCTCAACCGGAAACGCTATTGTTGCAAATTTGGGCGCAAGGCTTTCCCCTTGAAGGATCTACGTGACTGGAGCATCGGCGACAGACTTATTCAGCACAATCAAAACAAGTTTTTCCAGATTCTGGCTGTGAGGATCAATGCCAACAACAGGGAAGTGGAAAGTTGGGATCAACCGATAATGCGGCAACGGCACCATGCGCAGATAGGGTTTATCTGCTCACTCCAAAAGGGAGTGTATATGTTTCTCGTGCAAATGAAGACGGAGCTAGGGCTTTACGATATGGTCGAGTTATCTCCTACCGTGCAGTGCATTGCGGAAAACTATAAAACCGGTAAACAGCCCCGCTATCTGGATGAATTTCATGATAAGGAACTTATCTACCAGGCTAGGCAATCTGAAGAAGGGGGAAGGTTCTACCGGGAATGCAACCTGAACATGATCAGAGAGGCAAGCGGTTTCGAAAACACAGATCCGGAAAACTATCTCTGGATAAGCTTGGCCAACATGAAGGAAATGGTGCAAACCCAGCGGAAGCTCAACGTTGAATTGCGCAGTCTGCTGGCGTATTTTTAAGCGGAGAATGAGATGGATAAAATAGGTTTTGGCATTATTGGGTGTGGGTATCAGACTCTTAGAAACATGGGACCAGCTCTGGCAAAATGCGATAAAACGAAGCTGGTGGGGTGCTATGATACCAACCCGGAGAGAGCCAAAGCAGCTTCCGTGAAGTTTGGAGGCACGCCATATGAGAGTTTGGAAAATCTTCTGGCGGACAGCAGGATTAAGGCAGTATATATTGCCACCCCAATAGCGACCCACGCTGAGATATGCCTTGCGGCAGCGGAAGCGGGAAAACATATTCTTTGCGAAAAAACTCTGGCTATGAACCCGCAGCAGACCAAAACTGTTATCGAAGCTTGTAGAAGCAGGAGCCTCGTTTTGGAAGAAGGCTTCATGTACAAGCACCATACACAGCATAAGTTTGTACGCGACATTATAGACTCGGGAGAACTGGGCGAAGCGTTGCTTTTCCAAGCTTGGTTTGGTTTCCCGCCTTTCCCTGAACAAGATTTTCGGATGCGTAAAGATATGGGGGGAGGGGTGATACTGGATGCCGGGGCATATACGGTGCACGCGGCCAGAACATTCTTTTCCCGGGAACCTATCAGGATTTTCAGCAGTATTTCTTACAACAAGCAAGGTTTGGATATGCATGGATCCGTTTTAATGGAATTTGGTGGACGCCAAACTGCTCAACTGAACTTTGGGATGGACAATGCATACAAAAACAGCTATTCCATCTGGTGCAGCAAAGGAGAGATCTGGCTCAAGCGCGCTTTTTCGATACCACCCTTTGAAATCCCTGTCTGTTACATCAAAACCCAGGGTTTGATCCGCGAATACCAATTGGCCCCTTGCGATCATTTTGAAATGGAGTTACAGTCTTTTTGCCGTTCTATAGAAAGCGGTGTTTATGATTACGAGGACATTTCTAATCAAGCGGCTGCATTGTATGAGGTTAGGCAAAAATCAGGCTGTTGCCCTGAGGGGAAGGCATGAAGCGCGGGTTTGAGTTGAAAAGTTGGATGTTATGGGCTGTTTGCCTGACGGCAATATTGGGTTCATTTTCATCTTACTTCATTTGGGGGGGCATCCTTTCTATCAATTGGTGACGGCTTGGATAGCAATCATGTACAGTGCATGATGGCGGCGGAAAACACACAGCGTTTTGGTCATGGGAACCCGCAAACCAATACTGAAAAAACTTGATACAAAGGATTTGTGAAACTGATTATTATTGTACTTGGAATACAGGAGATAGGTAATATTGTTGTTTATTATCATAACTATACAAGAGCAAATTGCTTACATCAGTTGAACTCGCTGGATTTTCCATTGTCTTATCGATATTTATTGATTTTTACTACGATCGACGACATGTTGATTGTACAATAGTTAACACTTTTTAAGGGTACCAATCTCTTAAAAGTGCAGATCTTAAAACCGAGGAGTTATGAAGAGCAAGGCAAAAACAGATTTTGGAAAAATCTTAATGTATGCGACATGGTTTATCATTGCATTAAATTTCGTTTTTAAGATTTTGTTGAGAGTATGTATAAGCAACCCGATTGGGGATGAAGGTTTTTTCGTAGAGGAGGTTGAGCTTGCCAGAAATAACGGTCTATGGGAATCATTCTCCTCCGGTACTTCCCATTTATACTCGATGATAGGTTATCTTATCTCGCTTATAATTCCCAACCTTCTGATTGGTCTGCGCCTCTTCAACATTATTCTATCAATGGTAGCTTTTGTTATTGCTTTGTCACTGATCCAAAGAGTAACTACAAACCAGATCATTAGAAAAATATCTGCCATCACTATGGCATATATGATTTTTTGTTGCAAAACCGGAGCCATGTTCTTTGTTGCAATCAATGATGCCCTAATGGTTACGATTGCACTGGTAACAACGTTATTCTTATTGAAATACTTACAGACAAAGAGATATAAAGAATTAATGGTTACCGCGATCTTCAGTGGCTTGATGTTCTGGGTGCGATCGTTTTCCTTGTTGGTTTTTGGTGGAATTATATTGGGAATTGCGGTGATACCGATAATGTGCAGTGGGATTTCTGTATGGAAAAACTTAGTAAGAACATCCGTTTTTATCCTAATATCGGTAACGGTAGCTTTATTGGTGCAAATACCAAGCTTGATTGAAAACAAGGCTATACGTTTTGAAAACAAAAGCCATAACCAAGATTGGGCTGCATGGAACTGGCTTACGCATATAGAGCGTATACCAAGCGGCTCGATTTTTCTCTACAAAAGACCTCCATACGATGTTGTTCAAAGGTATTTGGATGAACATGGAAGTTCCAGTATTCCAAGTAGTATAACTGGGAGAATTAAAGCAGATCCAAAATTTGCAGTTGACAACTTGGTATCCAATTTATTTGTAAGACTCCCGTTCGTCCTTTTAACGAGTTCGGGCATGTTCTTTTTTGGATTGCTGTCAATTCTCAGAGAGCCAGACCGTTGGAGAGTCAGGTTAAATCCTCAATCATTGGCCTTGCTGAGCATTTTTCTTTCAGTATCGATTGGACTTTCAATATATATTATCACCAATTTGGAGCAAAGGTGGTTGTTTATCCCTGCTGTCATGGGTGTGCTGCTTGGTGCTGGAAGGATGTCAGAATTGCCAGAGAAATTCATCGATAAGATCTCGGTTGTCCAGTTATTGGTTCTATTGCTTTTATCCTCAGTTTCTTTGACTCAGGTAAGCTTTTGAGTGTTAATGGAAGACATGTCTGAAATATCCATGCCGCACACACCTTTGGATTAATTGGGTATTGGTATTAAACTATGGCAAGGATGTAATAGTCGCACGCGGCGCAGAAAAAGATCTGTGCTCCAGCGAGTGGAGTACTATGGAAAAAGATTTGGCAGGCATGTTTTCACTACAGGCTATCTACTGAGTTTTATAAGGAGGCCAGGCATTGAAGCTGAAAAATGTACCTATCAATTAAGCCGCCGGAATCATCACCAAGACGGCTTCCCCCTTGATAGCCAAGTATCAGGATGATCTTTAGGAGCTACACAAAACCTACCTATTTCATATATGGCGCTGTTGCTGGTTGCATATCTTACTTGCTGATCTGGTTTTCTAGTCTGTCACCGATCCTGATTATTGTCTTGGAAAGCCTTTTGTTCATGTCAGCTTTTGTCCTTGAGGTTAATTTGATTGGCTATTGCGCACAAGATCGGTTATCCCAATGCCTGAGACATACCCTTTATTACCAATTACCTTGATGTGAGCAAAGACAACCTGTCATTAATGTCAGACCTCTTGTATGGGATGAACTGCCGACATCTGCTATCCGCGTTGGGAATCACTAACCGCAACGAAACGGGCCTGGAGTATTTGGAGTTATTTGAAAATGACCAGTTGCCATACAGGATATCTCTACAAAGTACTACCGGCTGTGGCCGTAGCGGGGATTTGACAAAGAAACAAGATTAGATTATGACAAAAAGCAAGATTCTGATTGTTGGATTGAACCAACTCCCCCACAGATACTTGTACAACCAATGCAAGTATCTGGCGGATCACTTTGATATCACCGTGATTTCTCCCTATGAGGGATTGGAAAAAAAGACCAGCAATCTGTTCGAGACGGTGTATCTGGATACGGGAGCGCCAAAATCCAGGATCAAACTGCTGAAGAAGCTAATGACTTTCACAAGGATTTTCCGGACCATCTCCGGCGTTCGTCGCCACGCGCGCGATGAAGTCTATGACCTGGTCTATATCTGGGACCAGACTTGGGCTTTTGCCATCAAACTGCTCCTGGGTCCAAAGTACAAGTATGTGATGCAGATGTTTGCTCCCGGAGTCACGTCCTCACGTGTAAAAAACAAGCTCCATGACCTGCAGGTGGAGTTCAATGTACGCTTTTTCCAGCACATGTTCATGGGGTCTGAACGGGTGATGAAGTTTTTCAAAGTTCCACCCTGCAAAGCCCATGCGACCGGGGTGGGGATTGAGGCGATCGAATATCAAGACAGGGTGTTTGAATCCCTGAACCTGGTTTACCTCGGGGGACTCACCAACCGCTATGTGCACGAATCAGTGGAGGGATTTGCCCGCTTTTTCCAAGCCAACCAAGGCAGGATCAGGATGAGTTACAAGATCATTGGCGGAGGATCCCTTGAAGCAGTGGAACTGCTCAAAGCCAGCATCGCTGCCGCTGGGCCTAAAGTACCGGTTCAGTACCTGGGCAGGCTGGAGGATGCCGAACTGATCAGTGTGTTTCGAGCATCTAACATCGGAGTTGTATATAACCGGGTGACTCCTTATTACACCAACAATATTTCCACCAAGCTCTATGAATACCTGCTCTCCGGCTTGCCGGTGATAGCAGTGAAGAACAACAGTTTGCTCGGAGTGGTAACACCAAGCAACGGAGTCTTGATTGAAGACAACCCCGAGGGATTTGAGCAGGGTTTACATATTCTTATGGCCAACCTTGGCAATTTCAATTCCCAGACTATTGCTCAAAGCGGGGAGGAACGTTCCGTGAAGACAGTGGTCATGAACGGTGTAGTCCCTGCATTTCAGAAAATATTAAGTGAGGCAAAATGAAAGCTGTAATTCTTGCCGGGGGCTTGGGCACCCGGATGAAGCCATTCACTGATGTGATTCCCAAACCATTGCTGCCCATTGGCGACAAGGCCTTGCTGGAGATTCAGATCGAGTATCTTAAATCCCATGGGTTCACTGAAATATTCCTGAGCACCTATTACAAGTCCGAGTATATCAGGAATTTCTTTGGCGATGGGTCGCGTTATGGTGTGAAACTGTCCTTTGTCAGGGAAGATCATCCCCTCGGCACGGCAGGCCCATTAAAACTGATCGAGGACAGGCTCGACACCCCCTTTGTCCTGATCAATGGGGACATACTCACCGGATTGGACATCTCGGCCATGTATCAATTTGCCTTGGGACACGATAGCCTGCTGACCATCAGCACTAAGGAGATAATCACCAAATCCCAGTTTGGCAGGATTGTCTTTGATGGCGATTACGTGGCGGGCATTGAGGAAAAACAGGACATAAAAACTATTATCTTTGCCGGTATCTGTGTTTATAAGCCGGAACTGCTGGCGATAATCCCGAAAAATGAATACTATGGCATGGATACCTTGATAAAGACGATGATCAACCGTGGGATGCCCATTTCTCATTACCCGATCAAGGAAACATGGCTGGATATCGGGCGTATCGACGATTATGAGAAAGCGCAGCAGGTCTATAAAGACAGATTCGAAAACAGTAGCAGATCAACTCACGAATAAACGGCTGGTAACCTTTGAGGAGCCACGGCTATTATATGATATTTGGACCTCTCAAGCAGTTAGCTTATCAATTCCATTTGCATTTAGGGAAAGTATAGATTGGAAAAGGTAAAAACCCTGGTTATCGGCGCAGGCGCCGTCGGCTTGGCGATCGGGCGTGAATTGGCAAAACATGACCCCGATCTGGTGGTGGTGGAAAAAGAGAACAGCTTCGGCAAGCACACCAGCAGCCGCAACAGCGAGGTGATCCATGCCGGGCACTACTACGAGCCCGGGTCTTTGAAAGCCCGGCTCTGTGTGAGGGGTAACGGAATGCTATACCGGTATCTGGAAGACAAGGGCATTCAACACAGCCGGACAGGCAAGATAATTGTCGCCAACAGCACGGAAGAAGAAGAGACCTTGCATAAATACCACGATTTGGGCAAGGTCAATGGCTGTCCCGACTTTCGCTTTTTATCCGAAGCTGAGGTTCAGGAGTTGGAGCCTCGGGCTAAGTGCAAGTCGGGTTTGCTTATACCTTCCACCGGCATCTTCGACACACATAGCTTTATGCAGAGTTTGGCCACGGAAACCGAGAAGCAGGGCGCGTTTATCGTCTATGGCATGGAAGTGGTATCCATCAGAAGGAAAGACTCCTCATATATCGTGGAATTTACCAATGGAGAGGCGATTAATTGTGAAATAGTAATAAACTCATCGGGACTTTGGGCGGATCAGATCGCGGCCTTGGCGGGCCTGGACACGCTGGCACTCAATATCAGGCAATATTGGTGCAAGGGTGAGTACTATAAAAGCTCCAAAATCACCGGCATTCGGCATTTGCTGTATCCTGTGGCCGATCCGCTGGGAGTTTTTCTGGGCATCCACCTCACGCTCAATCTGAATGGAGAAGTCCGCTTCGGTCCGAACGCCTTCTATGTTGATGAGATTGACTATAGATTCGATGAAAGCTTCTTCGAAGAATTCCACACGTCCATAAACCGCTATATAGATATCAGCAGGGAGGAACTGACGCCCGACGACACCGGGATCAGGCCCAAGCTGCAGGCACCCGGTGAAGGTTTCCGGGACTTTTATATCCAAGAAGAATCGCAAAATGGCCTTTCTAACTTTGTCAATCTGATCGGTATCGAATCCCCAGGCTTGACAGCCAGTTTGGCTATTGCGGAATATGTTAGAGAACTTATCCATAAAAAATGAATACAAATGTAAAGCCACGCATGGACACGAATGGATTTAATGGGTTGACAAGGCTGAGACTCAACGCTAATGGCGTGTCTCTTTGCTCTAATCAAGCGTTGATTCCGCTTGTTTTTAATCCTCAAATTAGTGCATTTGTGGCAGACAACTAAGGAGATAGAATGCGAGTATTAGTAACTGGAGCCGCTGGTTATATCGGTTCGGTGCTGGTGAGGCAGTTGCTAGCCGGCGGACATGAAGTTATCGGAGTTGATTCACTGATGTTCGGTGGAGAGTCTTTGATCGGTGTTTACAATGATCCAGGATTTTCATTTTACAAGGCTGACATCCGTGACTTGGGCCAATTGACGAAGATCCTGGAACAAGCCGAGGCGGTTGTCCATTTGGCTGCCATAGTTGGAGATCCCGCTTGCGCCAAACAACCGGAGCTTGCCAAATCAATTAACTGGGAAGGTTCGAAAGGCCTGCTGGAAGCCGCGCAACAGATAGAAACAATTAAGCGTTTTATCTTCGCTTCCACCTGCAGCAATTATGGGAAAATGCAGGGTGACAGCTATATCGTTGAAGAATCCCCCTTGAATCCAATCTCCCTCTACGCGGAGTTGAAAGTCAAGTTTGAGCAGTTGCTGTTGAGTCAAGCTCACCGCAAAAGCTTGACGGCTACGGCCCTGCGTTTTGCGACTGTTTACGGCTTGTCGCCGCGCATTAGGTTTGACCTCACGGTTAATGAATTTACCAGGGATGTGGCCTTGGGCCGCGAGTTGCTGATCTTCGGTGAGCAGTTCTGGCGTCCCTATTGCCATGTGGAAGATCTGGCTCGTGCCTGCGTGACCGTGCTGGAGGCTAGGCCTGAGACTGTTAGCGGTAAAGTGTTCAATGTGGGGGATACCAAAGAGAATTACCAGAAGAAGATGCTTGCCGAGGAACTGCAGAAACTGGTTCCGGACATGAAAGTGAAATATGTTCACAAAGATGAAGATCCGCGTGATTACAGGGTTTCTTTTGACAAGATCAGATCTGAATTGGGCTTCCAGATTACAAAGACGGTACCTGACGGAATGAGAGAAATCATTCGGATCCTTTCGGATGGCATTATAAGCGATCCAGATAGTCCGAAGTATAAAAACATCTGATCACCACAACTTGCCACAAGTGACAGGTCTGGGAATTCCTTACTTAAGCGATATAGTTTGTGTTCATTAGTAGAGGTAGCTTTTCATGAATTTCCCACATATTATTGACTTCATCCGGTCTCTGTATCCCGACCGGGACTTCATCCCCCTTCATGAGCCGCACTTTGGCGGGAACGAGAAGAAGTATCTCGAGGACTGTATCGACAGCACCTTCGTTTCTTCAGTTGGGAAATATGTTGACCGCTTTGAAGGGATGATCCGTGAATTCACCGGCGCGAAACGCGCGGTGGCGACTGTTAACGGCACCGCGGCATTGCACATAGCCCTGCTTCTGGCCGGGGTGCGGAGAAATGACCTCGTAATCACTCAACCTCTCACTTTTATTGCCACCTGCAACGCTATCTCCTATTGCGGCGCCGAACCCGTGTTCATCGACATCGACAAGCAGACTCTGGGCCTTTCCGCGGATGCTTTGGAAGCCTGGCTTGCAGCCAATTCTGTCCTTGAGGGGGAAAGCTGCTATCACATTGGTAGCAGGCAAAGACTGGCGGCCTGCGTGCCCATGCACACTTTCGGACATCCCTGCCAGATTGACAGGATAGTTGAGATCTGCGAACGCTACTATATTCCTGTGGTGGAGGACTCAGCCGAATCCATTGGCAGCTATTACAAAGGCAGGCACACGGGCACTTTTGGTAAGCTGGGCATATTCAGTTTCAACGGCAATAAAACCATCACCACCGGCGGCGGCGGCATGATCATCACCGATGATGATGAACTGGGTAAGCTGGCCAAACACATCACTACCACCGCCAAGGTGCCCCATCCCTGGGAGTTCGTGCACGACATGACCGGCTATAATTACCGCCTGCCCAACGTAAATGCTGCCCTGGGATGCGCCCAAATGGAGCAGCTTCCTCAAATCCTAGCCAACAAAAGGGAGACAGCCAGGCTTTATCAGGAATTCTTTGCCGGTATGGATGGGGTCACCTACATCCCGGAACCTCGGGATTGCGTCTCTAACTATTGGCTGAACGTGGTCCTGATGTGGGATAGAAAAACCAGGGATGATTTTTTGAAACAAAGCAACACGAGCAAAGTTATGACCCGGCCCGCCTGGACTCTAATGAACAAACTTTCTATGTTCAGCAAGGCTATTGCTGGGAGTCTGGAAATATCAGAGGATATTGAGTCCTGTTTGGTCAATATTCCCAGTAGTGTGAGGAAATAATGAAAAAACCAATTAGAGTTTATCTGCGTGCTTTTGAGCCAGGGGATCATATCATGCTGCACAAGTGGCGAAATGACCCTGAAATAGGCCGTTTTTTCAGTGGGACGCGGCTATTCACATCAACTCTTAATGAACAGAAATGGGTGGAAGAACGGATTTTTGACAAAGTCAATGTCAGCTGCGCAATCTGTCTGAAAGAAACCGACGAGTTCATCGGTTGCGTATTCCTAAATACGATCGATAACCTTAACCGGTCTGGACACTGTCCAACTTTTATCGGCGCCAAAGAACATTGGGGCAAGGGTTATGCGACTGAGGCCAGGATGCTGATTCTCCATCATGCCTTTTATGACAAAGGCCTGGAAAGAATCTGGGCGCATGTGCATGAAGACAATCCCGGTTCGTTACGCATGCTTGAGAAATGTGGGTACAAGCGAGAAGGCGTGTTGAGGCGGGCGTCGTATGTAAGCGGTGAATACAAAAATTTTGTGGTGTTGTCCATTCTGCGGGATGAGTTCGAGTCAGTGGTTAAAGACTACGATATTTAGGGTAAAGAATTGATCCAATCCGGTATCGACAATACGCAAACGAGCCAGAAATGGCAGGAACTCTGGTCTTTTCTCGGTGATGGAGCTTCGCCTTTTTTCTCGCCAGAGTATTACAGGGTCGGCCAATTTATTGAAAATGTGAGAGTAGAGTGTTTTTGGGCGTATCAGGACGTGAGCAACTTTCTCTTTTATCCCTATCTGGTCAAGAACGTCAATGCCCTGGGCTACGATCTGGACGACCAGTATTTTGATGTGTCCGGAGCTTATGGATATAACGGGCCTCTGGGCGTGGTGGAAGACAGGAAGTTTCTGGGTGAATACAACTCTAGGCTGGCAGAGCATCTCCGGCAGAAAAATGTTATCACGGAGTTCGTACGCTACTGCCCTATAACCAACAACCGCAGGTTTCACAGCTATACTGACCAACTTGACGTGCTCGACAACGTTTATATCGACCTGTCCGCAGGCGTGGACCGGATATGGCAGGACTCATTTGAATATCGGGTGAGGAAAACGATACGCAAGGGCGCGTCCTACAGCCTGCAGACCCACATCCTCAGGGGCGATGAGATCAAGCGGTCCGATCTGGAGAGTTTTTATCAGATCTACACCAGCACCATGCAAAGGAATGACGCGGACAGTTTCTACTTTTTTGACCTGGATTATTTTCTCTCGATGCACGAAAACATGGGACAGATGCTGATGCTGGCGCTTACCTATATGGAAGGAAAGGCTATCACGACGGAGTTGGTGCTCACCGGCGGAAAACTGGCCTTCGCTTTTCTGGGCGGAACTTTGGTAGAGTACTACCAGTACAAGGCCAATACTTTCCAGCGCTGGGAGCTCCTAAAAAAACTATGTGAGCATGGGTTTAAAATCTACTCCATGGGGGCTAGTCTCGCACGTGGAGACAGCATCTATACGTTTAAAAAAAGCTTTGCCCGAAACTGTGACAACCCATTCTACATTGGTACCAAGGTGCATTTGCCTTTCGTGTACAAGCAGGTGTGTGATCAGTGGAAGGAAAGGTATCCCGAGGCAGCCGCTGCGCACGCGAATAAACTTCAGGGTTACAGGATCCAGGCATAGCTCACTGGGAGCGCTCCTATATACTGCCGCTTGCGATATGGTTGCGATTCCCAGCGATTTGCTGGGAATCGCAACGGCATCTCAAGCATGGGTATATGGGCAAGAACAAGGGGGTGTCCACGCAGATGAGCGGCAAAAGTGGTGCTTCGCTTTTTTCGTTTGATTCTGTATGGAAGTTATGTTTTATGAGTTCGTGTAAATGAGTTAAATTTGTGGATAAATTGATTTGAAAGCAAAGCTAAAGGTGCTACTGCCCGGTTTTACCGGAAACATGGATGACGTGGTGATCTACTACAATTCCAAGCTAAACAAGTACATCGCCAGGCGGAAAGTGATGCCGAAGTTTACTCCGGACAACTCCATCGTTCAAGAGATCCACGCCTTCCGCCGCCGTATCGGGGTAACGGAGGCTTATCTGAATGACTGCCGGGAATACATCAAGCTATTCAACCAGAAATTCCGCAGACAGGGCAGGGCACTCAGCACCTGGCCTAATGTGTATATGAAGCTGATGCGGGCTTTAAAGGACCAGTATCCTGAACTCAACTTCAAAACTCTGACCCGGGAAGAGGTGCTGGAACGGCAGTTGCCCTGCCGCACTATCGCAGCCGCGGTGGAAGCGGGCTATCTGGAGAAAGTGCCTGGTTTTGAAAATCTAATCAATACCATATAATGTTCTTGTATCGAGTTTGGCGGCAAGATAATGATTAATAACAGGGTTAAAAATGAGCTTGATCCAAATTCTGAAAGCCAGATTGTATAAGTCATTAGAAGTAGCCTCAGATCGTGAGAAAGACAAGATGTATCGTCAGCAATTTGATATTCATCCCCAAGCCAGACTGGGGTACCTTCCCCATATTGTTTTTAAGGGCAACATACAAATAGGGGCAAATTCATATTTCAACTCTGGCAAGATATCTACTGGCCCCAACTCAAGAGTAATTATAGGAGAATGGTGCGCCATCGGCCATAATGTGAATATCCATGCAATTTCACATCACCCGGATGATGCTACAGGTCCGGAGAACCTTAGGAAAGCTGTTGAAGCTAATGTTGTGATCTGTGATCATGTGTGGATAGGATCCAACGTGTTCATCCTGCCTGGGGTTCAGGTTGGAAGTGGCAGTGTGATCGGTGCCAATTCTGTTGTAACGCGTAATGTTCCTGCTTATACGGTGGTTGGCGGCATTCCGGCAAGAGTGATAAGACAAATAAAGAAAATGGAGGATCAACTATGAACAAAAGAGTTCTTTTTATTTCCGTGCATCCTGATGACGAAACCTTCGGCTGCGGAGGCACAATAATCAAGCAACAAGTAACAGGCAACAAAATCTACTGGTTGAACCTGACGGGTGCGACCATTGAGCATCCGCACGGATTTAGCCAGGAAAAGTTGGATAACCGCAGAGTGCTGATAGCCAACATCGCATCTGTCTATTGAGTTACAGAATTTTGAGTTCTGGGTTTGCTCACTAAAAAAGTTGGATACTCCGGATATTAGAGATTTATTTGAGGTATGAAAGCAAATGTATTCATGGCTGATGATAATTTGAGAGTCATGTTTCTTGGACATGACTTTGATAGCTCCATGGACTGGCATAATCCAATTACGTCAATTCAGCCGTTTACAGACAAGTGATTTTTTTGACCAAGGTGCGGTCTGCTAATTTATAGGTAAAAATGGAGAATTAGGTTTGACCCTTAAGGAATTCATAAAATCTTTCTCTTTTTACGGCTTTTTGCCCGTTTTCACCAAGTTTGCCGGATTCCTGCTTGTCCCGGTTTATGTGAGGGTACTCTCCCAATCGGATTACGGCATCGCGGAGTTGATCCTTTCCACGGTGGGATTTCTGACCTATGTTATCAACTTGGAGTTCTACGGGGCCGTGGGCAGGTTCTTTTTCGACCGGGAGTCCCTGCGAGGTCGTCAGAAATTGATCTCCACCGGATTGTATCTGACCCTGGCCTCGGCACTGGTGATAGCGACTCTAGGCTTGGTTTTTCAGGGTTCGGCGCACGCATTGCTGTTCCCCCGGGGGAATTACCAGTCGGAACTGCGTCTGGGGTTGCTCTGGGCGGTAATATCAGCGGTTTCTACCTATTTGAGCATCCTGCCCCGCTACGAAAAAAAAGCCGGCCGCTTCGTGTTGTTCAATGTGATCACGGTATTGGTTAAACTGCTTAGCACTGTTCTGTTCGTGGTAGTGCTCAGGATGGGCATCAAGGGCATCCTCTGGGGTCATATTTGTGGGGCAAGCTGTTCCACAGTGCTTTACGCGCTGTCTTCACAGAAGTTTATAATACTTGATTTCTCCTGGCAGGAAGCCAATGAGATCGCCAGGTTTTCCCTGCCCCTGGTTCCGGGAATATTGTTGATCGCGCTTTACCAGCCACTGATGCGGACCCTGATTTCCCGGGTTTACGATCTGGAAGCCCTGGCTTTGTTTTCCTTCGCATACCGCCTCACCACCATCATGGCGCTCGTGGAATCCGGGATTCGGCTTTCCTGGAGGCCGCTTCTCTATGAAAACATAAGAAAAGCCAGTTTCGACAACGAATATATCAGAATCTCCCGCTTTGCGGGCACACTTCTTCTGTTTTTGGGAATAGTGATTATAAGCATGGCCAGGGAACTGATCCTGGTGATCGGGACCAGACAGTATCTGGGCTCACTTTATATTGTCGGTTTTCTGGTTATTTCCAATATCCTCACCAATCTGGACTCGCTCAGGGGTTTTGGCTTTGAAATTACGAAGAAGACTTATATGATCACCATTATCCATGTGGCTTCGAGGGCTTTGGGGCTGCTCTTTCTCTGGCAGGTTGCCTCCCGCTTCCAGCTTGTTGGCATCGGGATCGCTCTGTTGCTACCGCCGCTGCTGGATTATCTGGTGAAAGTAAGCTACACTAAAAAACGGATCGGCGTGAGCACTTTCAGCGGTAAAGAAGCCTTGCTGTGGTTGCTTGTCGCGGGGGCAGTGACTATGTCCCTGCTGCAAGCGCACCTGATTTTACGCTTGCTTGCTGTTATGGCGGCCATAGCCATCGCTGTTCCCTATAAACAGCTGCCGTATCTGTTCAAGCGTTTCCGGGCATTCAGGATAGCCAGACCATGACCGGCAAGCCTGGAGCTGCCATGATCCCCGTGTTATCTATCATTCTGCCTATTATAGGCAGTATCCGATTGTCAGACTAACTCCATACAATAGGCGCAAGATAGGCCAATGTTTGAATTCAAGACCGCGATACACGAGATACCGGCACAGCAGCTATACTACTATTATTTAGTGCTGTTCGTCCTCTACCTCTTCTTTTTGAGGGGTGTGAAGCTCACAACCCTGTCGCTGACCATTATGCTGCTCTTCAATCAGGGCTTCCTATTGCTGATCGACAACCAGGGCGTTCTAATCAAGATCCTTTTCATTATCCTGGCTTTCGTACTGCTCTTCCGGGGGAGGTTTACTTTCGTCAACCGCAAGGAGTACCGCATCCTCATCTTTTCCCTGCTTTTCATGATCATGTTCTTCTGGAATTATATCTACAGCGGGGTATCGCTCCTCTGGGGGGCATACCAGTATTACAAGCATTTCATGCCCATCGCCCTTTACTTTGGCATCAAAGGCTTGAAGCTGACTATGGGTCAAATGAATTATTATGCCAACCTGATTATCAAACTACTCCGGTTTCAAATCGTTTTTTCAATCGTCAAGCTGGTCGTTATCGGCTTCAGGGAAAATATAGTTGGCTCAGCGGCCAATACAGGTGGAGGCATCGGCATAACCATGGCGGTTTGTGGGGTGATTATCTATTGGCTGCTCAAAAACAAAGAATTCAAGGGAAACGATTGGTGGTTTGTGTTTGGTCTGGTCATTATCCCCATTGTCTCCAACAAAAGGGCCATCTGGATTCTATATCCGATCATACTGGTTTTTTTGATCACTCACTTCATCTCCCGTAAGACCCTGCGGAAGCTTTCCTATGTCGTGCTGCTGCTGCCGTTGATACTCTATATAGGGCTCAGGCTGAACCCATCTTTTAATCCGCAGAAGAAAGTTTGGGGCAGTTTTGATCCGGACTATGCCATGGATTTTATACTTTCGTACACTGGCATTTCCGAGGAAAAGAGGGAATCCGATTTAGCACAGGGCAGATTGGGAACGGCCATGGCGGTTATACCTTCGGTTGCTTCCCGTCCGTTTGAAATAAACAACCTCATAGGCTTACCCAAAGCCAGATCCGGCAGATTGAGCAGTGATTCCTTCGACATGGAGGAATATGGCATGGTTTCTGGAACAATAACTACAGGCTTTGTGTTGATGCTTCTGCAGTATGGTTGGCCGGCAACCCTGTTTTTGTTGCTGGTGTATATAAACATGATCTCCACGATTCCTGACAAACGGACCAGAAATGTATTGATGTTTTTCATGCTCTGGGATACTTTCTTGTATACCGGAACAGTTCTGAATACAACGTTTCACTCTCTGCTGTTCGTGCTTACGGTGGCTGTTGCCCAATACAAATCCCAGTATGTAAGTGATGGCCAAGCTACGGCAAACACGGAACAAATTCCGGAAGTGCTGTTTGCTGTCAGGTCAGCAAATTAAGCAAGCGAGACAAATAAATATGAAACGAGAGACATACACAACCAGGTTAATTAAGGCAAAACTGCGAAATACCAGACTCGGAAGAATGTACCGGACCCGGCTGAGGCTCAAAAAAGGAAAGCTGTTTCCACTCACGAAAACAATTGATGACCTTTTTCCAGAGGTTCCTTATGTTAAGCTGAACAATACTCTGGAGCCGCTTCCCATAATTGGTATTCATAAAGATCCAACTGAATATCAAGGATACGGCATCTTGGGATCTTATTACCTCAGATACAAGCGTTTCCTGGATTTCAACTGTATTCCTCACAAGGTTTTGAATCTACACCGCAAAGACTGGCTTGACCAATGCAAGGATATTGATATAGTTATCACGGCTTTTACTTCGGAACCATCCCGCCTAAGCGAGTTAATGGCGAAAGTCGGGATACTGGAACAGCTTC
>Ga0255346_1002622_pt1 | contig 22434 bp, 16 predicted proteins | sample wastewater_treat_FD_194410 | JGI IMG/M metagenome (GOLD analysis project Ga0255346, IMG submission 194410) | Wastewater microbial communities from Lulu Island WWTP, Vancouver, Canada - plant22 | ecosystem: Engineered > WWTP > Wastewater > Unclassified | place: Canada: Vancouver, British Columbia... | reverse complement strand
TTACGGAAGGGCTCCCCTTTGAGCTGACCGACGACCAGAAAAAAGCGGTGTCGGAGATAGTAACCGACCTGTGCCGTGATGTACCTATGAACCGCCTTTTACAGGGCGACGTGGGAAGCGGTAAAACTGCCGTTGCTGCCGCCGCCTGCTATTTCACAGCAAAAAACGGCGCTCAGTCCGCACTTATGGCTCCCACGGAGATCCTCGCCTCCCAGCACTACCGCACGCTTTCGGAATTCCTCGAACCTTTCGGCGTTAAAGTCTGCCTGCTGACAGGCTCGCTTACCGCCAAGAAAAAGGCTGTGATACGTGAACAGATAGTGTCGGGCGAGATAGATGTTATCGTGGGCACTCATGCCATAATCCAGAAAGATGCGGAATACAAGGCGCTGGGACTGGTCATCACCGATGAACAGCACCGCTTCGGTGTTGCTCAGAGAGCGGCTCTTGCAGAAAAGGGAGATTCCCCCCACAAGCTGGTAATGTCGGCTACTCCCATCCCCCGCACCCTTGCTCTCATCATATACGGAGACCTCGATATATCGGCAATAACTCAGCTTCCAAAGGGACGAAAGCCCGTGCAGACCTACGCTGTCACAGGCAAACTCCGACACCGTGCATTCGGCTTCGTCAAGGCAAGACTGGACGAAGGACGGCAGGCCTATGTGGTGTGCCCCATGATAGAGGACAGCGAAAGCGATCTTTTTGCCGTGAAGTCATATGCCGAGAATGCCGCAAAGGGCGATCTGAAGGGATACTCCACCGCTCTCCTCCACGGCAGGATGCGTGCCGCCGAAAAGGAAAAGGTCATGAAGAGTTTCCGTGACGGCGAGATACAGGTGCTTATCTGCACTACCGTTGTGGAAGTCGGTGTGGACGTGCCCAATGCGGCGGTGATGGTCATAGAAAATGCCGAAAGATTCGGACTTTCCCAGCTTCATCAGCTTCGTGGACGAGTTGGCCGTGGACAGTATGAAAGCTCGTGCATACTCATCACAGACAACACATCCGAGGACTGTGTGAAGCGAATGAAGATAATGTCCTCCACCTCTGACGGATTCAAAATATCGGAAGAAGACCTGAAAATGCGAGGCCCCGGCGACTTCTTCGGAAGCGCTCAGCACGGACTTCCGCCGCTGAAAATAGCGGATATCGCCTGCAACATGGAACTTATGAACAAAGCCCAGAACTGCGCAAGGGAACTTCTTGAAGCCGACCCACAGCTTAATTTCCCCGAAAACAGAGCGCTGAAAATGGATGTTATGAGACTTTTCAACAAGGATATCATTGGATAGAAAGGAAATGAATGCTATGTCAGATGAACTCAAAGACCAATTTGCCCCATTACTCCAAAAACTTGAACGAAACGAAATAATGCTTAACCTTAAAAGATCAGAAGAGATGTCCGCAGGTGCAAGCAAATTCGGCGGCGAACCCGATCTTCCGTCCGATCATCAATGGCCTTACTATAAAGAAAAGCCACTGTCTTTCCTTGCACAGATCGATCTTGCTGAAGCCTCGGAGTACGATACCGAGGGACTTCTCCCCAAAAGCGGTACTCTCAGCTTTTTCTATGAGTGCGACGACCAGCCGTGGGGATACGACCCGAAACACGCAGGCGGTGCAAGAGTATACTATTTCCCCGAGGGAACTGAACTTGTAAGGACTCCCGTCCCCGATGATATGCCTGAATACCTGAAACTGTCCGAATACAGCATGATATTTTCCTCTCGCTCAGGATATCCTGATCTGAGTGAACTTGATGAATATGCCGCAGATATCGGTACTGCCGTTCCCGAATACAGTGATGACGAGGAAGACGAACTGTGGGACTCCTACATGGAGTGGACAGAACGTGACGGCGCTGAGAACACGAAGCTTCTGGGCTATGCGGAACTTGTGCAGAACCCCATGCGTGATGAATGTGAAAAAGTCGCTGTGCGCAGCATCTACACAGGCGACAACGAATACCGTAAAGATCTCACAGACAAAGACAACGAAAATATCGAAAAAAAACAAGCATGACTGGATACTGCTTTTTCAGCTTGGCGACGATATAGCAGAATCGATCGGCACTATGTTCGGCGACTGCGGAAATATCTACTTCTGGATAAGAAAGCAGGATCTGGCTGAATGCAGATTCGATAAAGTCTGGTGCATACTTCAGTGCGGATAAAAATATGCGGAGTTTTCAACAACGCAGATGCAAATGTTGAAAACTCCGCTTTTAATGTATCATTCACTGTTGTATGCACATACTATCTCTGCGGATATCTTCCGCAAAGAAAGGTGATCGCCAATGAGAAAAACCGCATACACCTCAGCTATTCTTGCCGCACTCTCGGTACAGCCTGCCGCCGTTATCGCCGCAGACAATACCTGTCACGGCTACGGTCAGGGTACGGCTGTTGACGATAAGAACCGTCCATGCGGCGCTGTAAGCTTCACAGAACAGTACAGCAGTCTCGGCGCCTGTGCCCTTACTTCCGACGAGAACAGGATAATCCTCACATTCGATCAGGGCTACGAAAACGGATATACCTCGAAAATTCTTGATACGCTGAAAGAAAAAAATGTTCAGGCAATTTTCTTCCTTACGGGAGATTACGCAAAAAGCGAGCCTGAACTTATAAAGCGTATGATAAAAGAAGGTCATATCCTGGGCAATCACAGCATGACTCATCCATCTATGCCTTCTCTTTCTCAGGAAGGGGCAAAGGAGGAGATAATGTCGCTCCACAACTATGTGCTGAACAACTACGGCTACGAAATGCAGTATTTCCATCCGCCCTGCGGTGAATACTCCGAGCAGACCCTTGATATCACGCAGAAATGCGGATACAGGACGCTGTTCTGGAGTTTCGCCTACGTGGACTGGAAACAGGATGAACAGCCCGAACCATCGGCTTCACTTGAAAAGCTGATATCCTCGGCACACGGCGGAGAGATACTTCTCCTTCATTCCGTATCATCCACAAACGCAGCGATACTCGGTGAACTTATAGACAGTCTTCGTGCTGAGGGCTACAAGGTATAACAAAAGCCGTACAGAAAGACCCCCATCCTTCTGTACGGCTTTTCCCATTTCATCCCACTACAACAACATCCGAAGATGCTGCTATCATGTCAGAACCTGTCCACATAGAGTGAATGTACGGATTTTCAGGCATAATTTTGTCAGTGACAAGGCAAAAATCCGCCGACGGGCTGTCGCCCTTCAAGGATTTTTAACGCAGTCACCGGCAAAATTTGACGAAAAGACGTGCATGAATTCCTATGTGGACAGGTTCTCAAACAGCCCATGTTTTTACGGCTTACCGTTTCCGATATAGTACCTGCCGTCGAGACATGAAACTATCATGCCGCTCTTCAGCAGTTTCTTGGTTATGGCACAGAAAGCGTGCGGATTGATGATGCCTGCCTCCTGAAAAGTTACAGCGTGTTCAGCGTCAAAAGCTCCCGAAGCGGCAAGCTTCTTCATGATGTGCTGCTGTCTTATAAGCGGTATCGGCGGAAAAAACATAGACTCACCCCCAAGGGGAAATATCCCCGTATATTAATTTGCCGTGTTGGAAGCTATCCCCATAGCTTCCGGCACATACCCCTGAGCTTTTCAGCTCTGCCGTGCCACCCCATTGACACGGCCATTATGCGTCCCCACGCCTTATCCCTATATGGACAGATGAGATACCGCCGAAGCGGTATACATACCCCATGCCCCGTCCCCACGGAGCAGTGCCCAATAATGTATATCACGTAAGATCATCGAAATCCCGTCGATGATTATTCCCCATAAGACATGCAATACAATTAATCCCCCGTATTACCGCCTTACTTCTTATATTTACCCATACCATTTGCCGTCCCCACGGCTTATCATGACAGATGAGTTCATTTTTCGCCTAAAATCCAAGCTGTAGTTGCGAGCAGATCGAATATTCCTGATACCCCGTCGAGAATATCACCGATTACCCCTAATCGGCCGATTCTGCTGCCCATTTTGGTTATGATGTTCATTACTCATTTTCCTCCGACTGAACAGGCTGTGTTGTTTCAGGAACTCTGTAGGACTGTGATGCTGTGTCATCTTCAAGATCCACATTTATCAGAAGTCCGCTGTCGCTGCCCGTGACCTTAGGCATAACGCTGTTCCATTTCTGAATCTGCTCATAAGCTATTACCTTATTGGAAAGTGATTCCTCAAGGAGCTTGTTCGCATCCGCCTGAGCCTGAGCTTCGGCAAGTATTGCCTCTGCCTCCGCATTAGCGGCGATGACCTTCTTTTCAGCTTCGGTCTTGGCTATTACCTTAGCCTGTTCCTGTTCTGTCTTGGTCTTCAGAAGATTCTGTTCAGCTACCTGTTTTGCTTCGATCGCAGTGTTGAATTCAGCAGAGAAATCGAAGTTTACAATATTGAATTTTTCAATGTAGATACCATAGCCGTTAAGCTTTTTGTCAAGATCGCTCTTTACCTCGTCACCAACAGCGGCACGCTCTGTTATAAGCTGTTCTGCGGTATACTTTGCAGTTGCCGACTTCATGCATTCCTGTACCACGGGAGTGATAAGGACTGTCTGATAATCAATGCCGACATTCTTGTACATATCCGCTGACTTATCCGAAATGAGCCTGTAGTTTACGGCGATGGTACTGCTTACCGTCTGAAGGTCCTTTGAAACAGCCGATGCAGGAGTTTCGTATACCTGTATCTTGTTGGACATACTCTCTACCTGCTGGATGAAGGGAGCCTTCACATGGAAGCCCTCAGTGAATGAGGTCTCGGCAACTTTGCCAAGAGTAAGTATAACGCCCGTATTACCTGCGGGAACTATTGTAAATGAGCTTGCTGCAAGACCGATGGCAGCTAAAGCAACAACTGCTATCTTTAAACCCTTGAAGCTTTTTTGATGGAACCGTCTTTATTGAGTTCCTGTATCTTGTTCATAAACTTTCTCCAGTTCTATATCATTGTATATCTCAGGTGATATCTGCCTGTTTTGTTATAAGCTTTTTTCTGTTCTGTGTTTGAGTGCATGACCGAGCAGCATAACGAGTATATCGTCAATAGGACCCGGTGCCAGGTCGTTCGGGGATAAAACATAAACGAGAACCAATAATGTGATGATTATTTTTCCTGTGTTATTCATGTACATCCTCCTTTTCTTCGGGTCAAGCCCCGAATTCGTCGAGTATCACTTTAAGTCCTTTTTCCATTTCAGCTTTGAGGTAACCGCTTCGGTAAGCAATGATCATAACATACATGGCCTTTTTAAGCTTGACCTCATCGGTGATCTCACTGGCATACTCTGCAACTTCATGCTCAACGAGTTCTCTGATCTCGTCGGTATTGAATTTACCTCTTTCCTCAGCCTCGAATATTATCTTGCACAGGATATTGTACAGCAGTTCATCGGAAATGATATCATCTGAAGTATCCTCAACGTCACCGTTGACGTAAACCATCAGGTTAGCGATATCATCAAGCTTCATAGCGCCTCTGAGCATATTTATCAGCAGGATTCTGAGAACCTGCTGCTGAGTATACTTTTTTCTGCCTCTCGTCGGAGAGACCCAGCCACGCTTTATCCAGTTCTGGATAGTGGTGCCTTCGAGACCTGTAAGCTTGGAGAGCTGTGAGAGCGTAAGCCCGCCTGTCGCTTCGAGAATTGGGGAAATAAGTGAAAAAGCAGCGTCTTTAGCCTGCCCGGAGTATTTCATGGTTGTTCCTGGTATGAATCGATTCAAAGTTCAACATCTCCTCTCACGTGATGATATGATTATATCATAAGTTCATATGAACCGCAACTGCGTTCTGGTGATAAATTTAAGCGTTTTCAAGTTCTTTTTGCTGTTTTTTATAATATATCTCTCTTCTTCTTATTTTTTCTCTTGTTTTTAAGCTTTTTCAAATTAATTGCTTTTTACTCCAAAAAATCAGGGACGCTGTTTAACTGCGGTACTCATATAGAAGCTTTATACGCATTTATCGGGGAAAACCTTTCTGAGGAAAGGTTCCCTCTGACGGAGGCCGTCCCCTCTGTCAGCTGCGCTGACATCTCCCCACACTGTGGGGAGTCGGCCCCGAACCCCTTTTCCAAAGACTTTTAATAGAATTTTTCCCCTGAGAGGGCGCTCCACGAAAGATGTGAAAACCAGTAGTATTACTGTGAGCGCCCTCTCAGGGGAAAAATTAATAGTCTTGGGAAACAGATTTGAGGAGATCCTTCTTCAAAAAGTCTACCTCAATAATACCTACAAATCTTCTTTATAAGTATCACGGTTAAGGGCTCAGTATCTTTTACAAATAGTAACTGTAATGATGAATAATACAGGCAGGACAATCAGATTGCCTAATTTTATGAAAAATCTACAGAATGGCAAGGAGCATTAGGATTTTTGTCAATTGACAAAATGGGCGGAAATGTATATAATAATTATATAGCCCTATGCTTGAAATAAGGCATCTGACAAAGCTTTACATGATATAGTAAAAATATATACTTCTCCCCGAAGCTTTCAACTGACATCTTCTCCGAAAGCTTCAAGACAAACAAAAGCCTGAGTAAGCGGAATGCTTATTCAGGCTTTAACTTTATCTTTCTGATTTCTCAATCTGTTCCTTTACGCTTGTGTCGTCAAGGAAGTTGAATAGCGTACTGAGAAAATCGCTGTAGCAGTGTGTCTGGAGGTGTATTCCGTCACCGCCTGAGCAGTCGTATCTCAGCATACCGTATTCGTCACTGACAACTGAGTATGCGTCAAAGTAGTATACCTTTGAACTTCCTATGCTGTTAACAGCATTTTCAAGAGCGGAATTGTACTCTCTTATCCTTTCGTTGGAGGTAAAACTGCTTTCGTAGCCGATAGGAGTGATACCTGCAACGACTATGTTTGTGTCAGGGCATCTTGTCATTATCTGCTCGATGACACTCTTGTACTTTGAGGCGAATGCGTTGGAATCGTTCATATTGACATCGTTCATTCCCAGCGACATATAGAGAAGCTTTGGTGATACATAGGATACCGCATCAACAAGGCCATAGCCGCCGCAGAAAGTGAAGTAGTCAAGATTCCACATGGAAACGGATTCCTGAGCCATATTTCTTTCATACGGGACAAATCCGTAAGCGTTGAATCCGTAAGCGATAGAGTCGCCGGCAACGGCAAGTCTCTGCTGGTAGAAGTCACTGTTAGGAGATGTGCCTGCGCTTATGTACTGGGAGATATTTCCGCTTGGCACCTTTGCACGCTCCTCATTGTCGTGCTTTGATTCGGATGAAGCGGACTCTGTTGCGTCGGCAGAAGCTGCTGTAGTTTCCGCAGAAGCTGTGGCAGCTGCCTCGGTAGTAGTTGTCTCCTCCGTGGTAGTTTCGGTAGTTGTTTCTTCTGTGGTGGTTGCGGCAGAAGTTGTGCGCTTTGAGGTGGTGACCGCTGTTGTTGAAGCGAGCGGTTGATTATTCAGCTCACTGGCATCCACAACTGCGGGAACAGTCCTGTTGTCGGGGATATCGTTGCCTTTAAGAGTAGAGAACCAAATTATGCCGATAGAAGCGAAGACCAGCATAAGCATGGCGAGTTCGGGACTTCGCAGGAAATTACGGAATTTGGGATTCTTCAGCAGTTCATTGAATTTACTGCCCATTATATAACACTTCCAATTCATCAGAAATAATATTGCTCCGTAATAGGAGCGTCACAACAGTTCTATTTTACCACAAACAGCCGTGAAAGTAAAGCAAAATGTCGGATTTGTGAAAAATCACGGATTATTATTGACAATTTGATGGAATTGGCTTATAATAAAACCTATAATATTATCTAAGATAAACAGGAGATTGGTTATATGAACAATGTCAGAATATCAGATCTTTACGATCTTTCCCACACAGACGCAAAGGAATACCTCGAAGGATTTACTTATCCATGGGAGGCGCTGAAAGGCATCAGCGATTTCATAATCAGCCTGGGAAAAACTCTCAGCCCCGATGAGTACGACAATCCTTCCGAGAACGTCTGGGTGCATAAAACAGCAAAGGTATTCCCCACAGCATACCTGGGCGCACCGTGTATCATAGGCGCAGAGACCGAAGTAAGACACGGCGCATTCATAAGAGGAAGCGCACTTGTAGGCAAGAACTGCGTGGTAGGAAATTCTGTTGAACTTAAAAATGTCATTCTTTTCGATAACGTCCAGACTCCCCATTATAATTACGTAGGCGACAGTATTCTCGGATACAAGTCACATATGGGCGCAGGTTCCATCACATCGAACGTCAAGTCAGACAAGACCAACGTTGTAGTCAAGGACGGCGATGACAAGATGGAGACGGGCATAAAGAAGATCGGCGCAATGCTGGGCGATTTCGTTGAAGTAGGATGCAACAGCGTACTCAACCCCGGTACAGTTATCGGCAGAAACTCCAATATCTACCCCACAAGCTGTGTAAGAGGAGTAGTTCCCGAAAACAGTATCTGGAAAACAGGCGGAGTTATCGTCACAAAAGAATAAGCAAAGCTGAAAAATCATTTTTGAGCCTCTTGAAGCTCCCCGTATGGGGAGCTTTAGTTTGTAGGGAACGCCGCCCTCGGCGTTCCACGGTTTAAGAAAAAAGTCGCAAAATGGAACGGCGAGGGCGCCGTTCCCTACAGATTAATATTTCCAATCAACAAAATCGATTTGAGTGATACTATGGCAGGGCAACAGCGTTTACTTTTTTGGGGCGATTCATAATTGTTGTAAACCATCCGTAAAGCATCGCTACTCTTGCTTTACTACTTCGTCAGGGGGACTCCCCGTATGGGGAGCTTTAGTTTGTAGGGAACGCCGCCCTCGGCGTTCCACAGTTTAAGAAAAAGCCGCAAAATCGATTTGAGAGATACTATGGATTTAATACTTGTAATAACAGCAAAAATGTGTTATTATAGAAGTAGTATTTTTTTAACGGCAGGAGGTCATTATGGAGAATATCATATCGTTCAGCGGGAATATGACTGCAAAGATCAATTTTGCCATGCAGCAGAATTATGTTCCCATTTTCAGAAATGTTGTCATGACTAACTTATCGGATCAGGAACTGAAGAACGTAAGGCTTCGCATCAGCTTCGATCCTGCATTTGCCAATACATTTGAATCATCCCTGCGGATCTTCCTCTCTCTCAGCCTGTGGAGATCTCGCCTGTGAATATAGTCCTTATTTCCGAGTACCTCTTCGGCCTTACCGAAAAAATGGTGGGAAGCGTGAAGATAGAAGCGGTACAGGGCGACGAGGTGATAGCTTCCGATGTGCGCAGTATCGAGCTTCTCGCCTACGATCAGTGGTCGGGAGTGAACTTCATGCCCGAGATAGCTGCGGCATTTGTGACTCCCAATCATCCGAAAGTGCAGGAGGTCATCTCAGCTGCCGGAAAATATATGCAGAAGTGGACGGGCGATCCTGCTTTTACAGGCTATCAGACAAGGAATGCCAATATAGTAAAGCAGCAGATGGGCGCAGTTTATGCGGCTTTGCAGGAACTGAACATCGCATATACCATGCCTCCTGCAAGCTATGAGGAGTCTCAGCGCATACGTATGCCAGATGCCGTGCTGGACTCAAAATCCGGTACTTGTCTTGATCTGGCAGTTCTGTACTGTTCATGCCTTGAAGCTATCGGACTGAACCCCATGATGATCCTCATGAACGGCCATGCTATGGCAGGCTGCTGGCTTGATAACGAGACTTTCTCCGACTGTCTGGAATACGATGCAACTGCTGTAACAAAGCGTATCGCTCACGGTATCGACGCTATATCCGCTGTTGAGTGTACAGGCTTTACCGCAGGCAAGAACGTGGACTTCGACGATGCCGAGAAAAAGGCGGCAGAAGCCCTTGCAGATACAGCTTCGTTCGTATTTGCCATAGATATCGCACGTACACGCTCAGGCGGCATACGTCCTATGCCTTCGAGGATAAGCGAGGGCGATTCATTCAAAGCCGTTGACTACGGCGGACGCAAGGACAGCGAGATAACTGCCGCTCCCTCTGAACTGGAGATAATCGGCGATACTGCCCTTGTTGACGACAGAGAAGTGACCAAACAGGTGATATGGGAGAGAAAACTCCTTGACCTGAGCCTGAGAAACAGCCTGCTGAATTTCCGCCCCAATACTATGAGCGTTCAGCTTCTGACAAGCGATCTTGGTGTACTTGAGGACGAAATGTCCAAGGATGCGGAGTTCAAGGTAATGCCTGTACCCGATGATATGGTGCTGAAAGTGTCGGACAGCAAGATCTACGAAGCTGAAAACGGCAAGGATCAGATAACATCCATCGCCGAAAGCGAATTCAAGAGCAATCGTCTCAGGACTTATCTGAAAGAGGCTGACCTTGAAAAGATAATGAAGAAGCTTCACCGTCAGGCAAAGGTAAGCATCGAGGAAAACGGTGCGAATACCATTTACCTTGCACTGGGATTCCTGCGCTGGTACGAGACTGACAAGAGCGAGAAGCCGAGATACGCTCCATTGGTGCTGGTGCCCGTGGACATTATCCGCAAGGTGCAGGAGAAGTCCTACTCCATAAAAATGCGTGACGAGGAAACTCAGGTGAATATAACCATGCTGGAGATGCTCCGTCAGTTCTTCGGCATTGACATTAAGGGGCTTGATCCCGTTCCTATGGACGAAAACGGCGTTGATATCCCGAAGATATTCAATACCATCCGTCAGGGCATAATGGCACGTTCACGCTGGGATATCGAGGAGTACGCTTTCGTGGGTCAGTTCTCCTTCAACCGCTTTATCATGTGGAACGACATCCGCAACCGTGCAGATGAACTTGCAGAAAACAAAGTCGTGGCAAGCCTTATCTCAGGCAAGACCGAATGGGCAGGGGATGACCTTTACATTTCTCCTCTTGACCTTGACAAGAACGTCAAGCCCTCTGATCTGGTAGTGCCGCTCAGTGCGGATTCCTCACAGCTTGCGGCTGTTTATGCGGCTTCACAGGGCAAGAGTTTCGTGCTTCACGGACCTCCGGGAAGCGGTAAATCGCAGACTATCACCAACATGATAGCAAGTGCGCTGTATCAGGGAAAATCGGTGCTTTTCGTAGCTGAGAAGATGGCGGCTCTGGCGGTAGTTGAGAAGCGTCTGGACAAGGTCGGACTGGGGCCTTTCTGTCTGGAACTCCACTCAAACAAGGCGCAGAAAAGAGCAGTCCTCAAACAGCTGGAGGAGACTCTCAATGTCGGAAAGATAAAATCGCCTGCCGAGTACAAGGCACAGGCTGACAAGATATATGAGATGCGTCAGGAACTCAACGGCATTATGGAGGAACTCCACAAGAAGCGTAATTTCGGCTTCTCCGTGTACGATGCGGCTGTCCGCTATGAGAAGCACAAGGACAAGGGCGGAAAGTTCGAGTTCACCCGTGAACAGCTTGACTCAATGAGCGAGAGTTCTTTCGGTATGTGGCGTGAGACTCTGGAAAGCCTTGCTGCGGCAGGCCGTGAATTCGGGGATGTGACTTCAACTCCGCTGAGCGTTTGCGAGACTGTGTCGGTAACTCCCGAAACAAGAGGAGCATTCGAGAAGAAGCTGAATGAACTGAGATCCGCTCTGGGCAAGGCCGATTCCGCACGTACATCCCTCAGCAAGGTAACAGGCACAGAGAATATGTCCTATGAGCAGTGCAAGGCGGCGGCTGACATAATCGCTTCATCAAAGGCGGAGGGAAAAGTCCTTCCGAAAGTTGCCGACAGCAGCTGGGCTGAGATGAAAGCGCAGGCTGACAAGCTTATCTCAAGCGGCAGGGATATGTCCGCATTACAGGCGGAGATACTGGAGAAATATGAGCCGTCCGTACTGAAATACGACAGCTCAGACGCTCTTGTGAAGTGGAAGACCGCCGACAGTAAATGGTTCCTTTCAAAGCATTTCGGCACAAAGAAACTGGTGACCGAACTTGCGGCTCATGCAAAGTCAAAGGACACCGTAACAAAGGAAAACATCGTATCACAGTACGAAAAGCTTAATCAGCTTGCCGCACTGAAAAAGGAAATAGAGGACGCTCCCGCCGCGCTGAAAGAAAGCCTTGCGCCTTTGTGGAACGGCGAAAACACCGACTGGACAGCTCTTGAAAAGGCTGTGGAAAAGTCCGAGAAGATAGGTAAGCTTATTGAAGATTCGCCGTTTGACGGAAATGCTAAGAAGTCCATCTGCGCTTCACTTGACAGCGCTGAGACAGTTTCGGGATTCGATGCTCTCGACAGGACTGTGGACGAACTGAGCCGTGACTTCGGAGTTGTTCCCGAAAAGCTTTTCGCAGGGGATAACTGGTGCACTGAGGCTTCACAGAGGGCTGACAGTATTATCGGCGCTCTTCCTCAGCTGAAAGAATGGTCCGGCATCGTGGGCATTTGCAAAAAGCTGAGAGAGTTCGGCATCGGCAATGTGGCCGACGCTTACCTCTCGGGAAAAGTTCCCACGGACCAGCTTACCGAAGCTTTTGAAGCTGACCTGAGCAAGTCGGCTGTCACCGCTACTATTTCCCGAAGCAAGGAACTTGCCGACTTCAACGGCACTCTCTTTGAAGACACCGTAAGACGTTTCGGCGAGGTGCTGGACAAGTTCTCCGAACTCAGCATCAAGGAGCTTGCGGCTGAACTTTCAGCAAAGATACCTGCACCGGGAAGCTCTGCAAATTCCTCGGAGATAGGCATACTCCAGAAGGCTATCAAGAGCAACGGACGCATGATGAGCATAAGAAAGCTTTTTGACAGCATACCCAATCTGCTGAGACGTATGCGCCCCGTAATGCTGATGAGCCCTATTTCTGTGGCACAGTACATCGATCCGTCATACCCGAAATTCGACCTTGTCATATTCGATGAGGCTTCACAGCTTCCTACCTGCGAGGCGGTTGGCGCTATCGCAAGAGGTGAGAACGTCATAGTCGTTGGCGACCCGAAACAGCTTCCGCCTACAAGCTTCTTTGCCTCAAATCAGGTGGACGAGGAGAACTACGAAAAGGAAGACCTTGAAAGCGTACTGGACGACTGTCTGGCACTTTCCATGCCTCAGAAGCATCTGCTGTGGCATTACCGTTCACGCCATGAGAGCCTTATAGCTTACAGCAATGCGAAGTATTACGAAAACAAGCTTTACACATTCCCGTCCCCCGACGATCAGACCTCCAAGGTCAGCTGGGTACACGTTGAGGGCTATTACAACAAGAGCTCCACACGTACAAACAAGGCGGAGGCGCAGGCTGTTGTGGCTGAGATATGCCGCAGACTTGCCGACCCGCAGCTCCGCAAGATGAGCATAGGTGTCGTTACCTTCAGCCTTCCGCAGCAGAATCTGGTGGACGACCTTCTCATGGACGCATTCCGTGAAGATCCTCAGCTGGAGACATGGGCTAACGAGATGTATGAGCCTATACTCATCAAGAACCTTGAAAACGTACAGGGCGATGAGCGTGATGTTATCATGTTTACTATCGGCTACGGCCCCGACAAGGAGGGCAAGGTCTCGATGAACTTCGGTCCTCTCAACAGGGACGGAGGCTGGAGACGTCTTAATGTAGCGATATCACGTTCAAAGTGCGAGATGATAGTATTCTCCGTCATCACTCCCGATATGATAGACCTTTCACGTACACGCTCTGACGGTGTTGAGGGACTTAAAGGCTTCCTCGAATTTGCCGCAAAGGGCAGAAGCGCTCTCCCTGTACGTGCAGGCAGTCAGTTGAGCGGCAGCGGATTTGAACAGATAGTTGCCGAAGAAGTGAAGAAAATGGGCTACGACTGCAAGTGCAATGTGGGCTGCTCCGACTACAGGATAGATGTGGCAGTTGCGAACCCCGACAAGCCCGATTCCTACCTGCTTGGTATAAACTGCGGAAGTGAAGCCAATTATCATAATGGCACCGCAAGTGACCGCACACTTTCTCAGCCGGGCGTACTCAAGGGACTTGGCTGGAGCGTCATGAGCGTTTACATCCTTGACTGGCTGGACAACAATGACAAGGTCCTCAGCAGGATAAAGTCCGGGATAGAGGGCGCAGTTGAAAAATACCGTCATCCTGAGGAAAAGAAAGAGGAGTCCAAGCCAAAGCAGGAGATAGTCTTCGAGACCGAGGAAGTACGGAGTTTCGAGGAAATGTTCGACAAATACGAGCCTTATCAGGTCAAGGTAATTGGCGAGGCGGCTGACTTCAACGAGGGTAATGCTCAGAAGATAGCAAAGTGTATCAATGACATCCTTGCCGCTGAAGCTCCCATAAGCCGCAAGCTTCTGGAAAAGAAGGCTTACGAAAGCTGGGGAGTGAGCCGTGCGTCTGCCGCATCAAAGGCAGCATTCGAGGCCGCTCTTGCGGTATCAGATGGTATATGCTCCGAGAGCGGAGACAATACCTTCGTGTGGGAGAAGTCACAGGACAGGGAAAGCTACGACATATGCCGAACTCTCGGCAAGGACGAGGGACGCAGGGATATCGATGATATCGCTCCCGAGGAGATAGCAGTGGGCATAAAGCGCATCATGGCACGTCAGGTAGCTATGACAAGGGACGACCTGCTTCGTGAAGCTGCACATCTGTTTGGCTATACACGTATGAGCGCCGCTCTTGAAACTGCCGTAGCTATGGGCATCAAGACCGCTAAGGGCAGGGGCTGGATAGCCTTTGACGAAGAAGGCCGCATTATAAGCTGTTAGTTATGATGCAGGTGATGGCGCTATCGCCCTACCGTGTGGTACATGATTTTAGCTGACGGAGCCCGTGGAGGGCTCCCCTACAATAGATTTTTCAAAACAAGGAGATAAATTTGAAAAGGATACTTATACTATTAGGAAAGATAATCGTAAAGCTGCTTCACCTGATGAAGCGCAACGCAGGAAATCTGCCGGGTATCGTGCTGTGGCACCTTACGGGACATAAGTGCTGTTCTATTTTCAAGGTGGACTGCCCTATCATTGCAGTTACAGGCACCAACGGCAAAACATCCGTTACCAACTGTATCGCTCAGCTTTTTGAAAAGAGCGGCAAGAAAATAATCATCAACCGTGAGGGAAACAACCTTGATACGGGCATATGCTCAATGCTGCTGAAATACTGCGATATGTCGGGAAAAGTCAAGGCCGACTACCTCATACTGGAAACCGATGAATCCCACGTTCCTGTGGTGTATTCACAGCTGAAACTTGACACCCTTGTGGTGCTGAATTTCTTCCGTGACCAGCTGGACAGAAACGGCGAAATGGAGACTCTCATCCAGAAGATAAACGGCTTCTGCAAGACATTCGAGGGTAATCTCATACTCAACGGCGATGACCCGAATACTGCCCGTCTCGGCAAGGCTAATCCTAAAAATACCAACGTAAAGTATTTCCGTGCCGAGCCATATGCATTCGCTACACATAAGATATTCGAGGCATCCGAGGGAAGATTCTGTCCGTTCTGCGGCGAACCTCTGGAGTACGAATTCTACCAGTATTCCCACATCGGTAAATTCATCTGCAAGAAATGCGGATTCGGAAACTATGAGCCGTATATCACAGCAAGCGGTATCGACCTGGACAAGCCTGTTTTCACAGCTGACGGCCATACCTATTCGCCTAAGCTGAACAGCATTTATAATGTGTACAACATGACAGCAGTTGCCGCAGCTGCTAAGCTTTACGGCATAAAGCAGTCCGTGACAGAGGGCGTAATCAATAATTACACCGTCAAGAACGGCCGTATGGAAAACTTCATGCTGAGCGACCGCAAAACTACTCTGAATCTGGCTAAGAACCCCGTGGGAGCTAACATGACTCTCCGTGTAATGAACGAGATGAAGGGCGAGAAGGAACTTCTCTTCGTCCTCAACGACAACATTGCCGACGGACTTGACGTTTCGTGGATATGGGACATCAACTTCAGCATATTCGAGCGTGTGACAAGAGTGGTGACTTCGGGCACAAGAGCCTACGATATCGCTGTACGTATCAAGTGTTCGGGCTATGACCAGTCAAAGATAGTTGTACGCCCTGACCTTGACAAGGCAGTTGAAGAACTTGCAAGCACAGAGGGACGCAAATTCGTTATTGCAAACTATACCGCAGTCCAGCCCACAAGAGCGGCGCTGAAACGCTATATCGCAAAACATGGAGGTAAACAGGAATGAAAACTATAAAGATACTTCATATGTATGCGGATATGCTGGACCTTTACGGCGACAGCGGAAACATGGAGATACTGAAATACCGCTGTACAAAGCGTGGTATAGACTGTGTTGTGGACACCTACTCAATCGACTCGGAAATGCCTGATTTTACGGCGTATGACCTTATCTATATCGGCGGAGGCGCTGACCTTGAGCAGCAGCATATCTCCGAGGATCTGCTGAAATGCCGTGAGGGCATAATCAGGGCATACAAGAACGGCACATTCCTTTTCCTCATCTGCGGAGGATATCAGCTCATGGGCAAGTATTACCGTGACGCTGACGGAAATGACATCAAGGGACTGGGACTTTTCGACTATTACACAGTTGCTCCAAACAGCCGCAGAAAGCGCTGTATCGGCAATATCGTCATAGAGACCGAGATAACGGGCAAGCCTGTGAAAGTGGTAGGATTCGAGAATCACGGCGGTCAGACCCAGGGCATAAAGACACCATTCGGAAAGGTGCTGTACGGAAACGGAAACTGCTCCAAGTCCGAGGCTGAAGGTTACTGCGAGAAAAATGTTATCGCAACTTATCTCCATGGTCCGTGTCTTGCGAAGAATCCAGAGATTTCGGACTATATGATAGAGTACTGCATGAACAGGGGAGACGAAGTGATAACTCCGCTCATCCCTATCGATGACAAACTCGAAAAGGAATGCCGCAAGGTAATGGTGCATCGTCTTTTGAAGTAATCAGTTCATAGAAAGCAGGAATCTTTAAATTTAGAATTGAGAATTGAGAATTGAGAATGATTTGCAGGGGCCGCCTTTGGCGGTCCTTTGTTATATCTTAGATGTGCAGTAATTCTCCATTCTCCATTCTCAATTCTCCATTCTCCATTCTTGACTCTCGGCTCGCAACAGGCAGTTGCTTGTTTTTTTGTCAGATATGGTATACTGTTCTCAGAGGTGATGATTATGGAAACCAAAGAGGTCATACTTGAACTCAGAAACAAAAAAGGTATGTCACAGGAACAGCTTGCGGAAAAGGTGTTCGTGACCCGTCAGGCCGTCTCACGCTGGGAAACAGGCGAAACTCAGCCGAATACCGAGACTCTGAAGCTTCTCTCTCAGCTTTTTGATGTGTCGATAAATACTCTTCTCGGCTCGCCTCAGAAGCTGATATGCCAGTGCTGCGGAATGCCGCTGGAGGACGAAATGATGAGCCGTGAACCTGACGGAATTATCAATGAGGGCTACTGCAAATGGTGCTATGCTGACGGGAACTATACCTACCACGATATGGATGATCTGATAGACGTATGCGTCAAGCACATGGCAGGGGACGGTTTTACCGAGGAACAGGCACGTACCTACATGAAAGGAATGCTTCCCGGGCTTGATTACTGGAAAAATCATAGTAACCTTGAAGACGGCGGAAAAACCGAGAAATTCAAGAAACAGCTGATCGGTGAGTTCAACGCTCTGGGCATAAAAGGAATGCCGAAGGTGGAAAAGCTGAATGCTCTTGTGGGAGGCTACGTCAATATAGAATATCCTCTGCCGGGCGGTATGAATGCGAAATTTCTGGATGACAGTGCGACATACTTCGGCAATCAGCTTGAGGGTGAGAACGGACGTTTTTTCGGTGTTATAGGAAATGCAGATTTTCTTCTGGTCAGCACCTATGGCAAGGACGTCACCGAGCCCGAACTTGTACTTTATAAAAAAAGATGATACGGCGGACAGCTTTTGCTGTCCGTTTTGTCATTATCCGATATTTTTCCACATAGAATTTACAAACACATTCTATGGAGGAACTATGTTTTATAAGAGCAAATTACTGCGTGATACCGCAATTCTGACCATATTTCAGCTTATCCTTGATTCTGCCACGCTGCTTCTCAATGCGTTTATCACAAGGCAGCTTGGAGCACAGGCTATAGGTATCCTCTCGCTGATAGGCTCATTTCTGGGTCTTGCGGGCATTCTCTCAAACGGCAATGCTTTTCTGTGCACGAGCCGTCTTATCGCTGAGGAAACGGGGAAAGGAGGCGATCCTGACCGTGTGCTTTTCCACGGGATAAAGCTGTGCCTGTGCCTGAGTACGGCTGTTTCTGTGGCGGTACTTGTGCTTTCCGAGCCAATATGCAGGCGATTTTTCAGCGGTGCAGACATGGCGGCGGCGCTGCGGATAATGCCTGTGGTGCTGGTGACGGGAGCGGTGGGTGCGTGTATCAAGGGTTACTTCAACGCAAGCCGCAGGACCCGTGTGACTGCGGTAGGAGATGTGATAGAATTTGCAGTGAGATCGGCAGTTATCGCAGTGCCGACAATGAAGCTGAAAGCTCCTGATGAAGCGGCTGTTTGCAGAGTGATGATAAGCGGAATCGTGGCAGGAAATGTGATATCGCTTGCATATTTATCCGTCATGTATCTGAAGCTTCGCACTCACAGCAGCGGTAAGCCATCAATAGGATTCAGAAAGTATGCCGCCTGCGCATTTCCTATCATGGGAGGCGGTGTTCTTACGGCTGTACTGAGCAGTACAAACGATGCGCTGATACCATTTTGTCTGCGTCAGTACGGCGATTCGGCAGGAAAGGCACTTGGAAGCTTCGGAGTATTTGAAGCCATAGTCATCCCCACACTTTTCTTCCCGTCGGTCATACTCTGTTCGGTGTCGGGGATAATACTAAGCGAATCCGCAAGGGCAGCGGCCTCGGGAGACAAACGGCGCATAAAGAGCCTTGCTTCACGCATAACGGAGTACACGCTCATATATGCGGTCTTTTCAGCGGCAGTGCTTATGCGTTTCGGGGCGGAGATAGGCAGACTTCTCGGCGGAGGCGAAACGGCAGGCAGACTTATAACGGTGATAGCGCTTGTTGTGCCGTTCATTTATATGGAGATCGTCCTTGAAGCAATGATCAAAGGCATGGGACTGCAAAGCTTCTCGTCGCTTAATTATCTTGCGGAGTACGCAGTCAGGATAGCGGTAGTTCTGATATTTGTGCCGAGATTGGGCATTTACGGCATTGTAGCCTCATATTACACAAGCAATGTTTTCGGCAACTGTTCAAGGTTCATAAGGCTTATCCGCACAACAGGCACGGAATTCCGCCCTTTCCGCAATATAGCGGTGCCCGTAGTCTATGCCTTTCTCAGCATGGGAGCGGCTGAACTTCTCATGAGAATGTTTGACGGCGGCAACAATAAGGTCCTTTTCATGGTGATATTCACAGCAATATGGGGGATAATATACGGCGGAATTATGCTTTTTACCGAAAAGATACGGCTATTTGACAAATGCAGGGAAACTATCGTTGTAGAATCTGCACAATAATTGTTATGGTTTGTAATACGAAATGTAGAAAATATCGAAATGCTATTGCAATTATTATAATAAGCGTTTATAATATTTATATGCTGTTTGTAAGGATGAAGAATTAGTCTTTCCGTGGACCTTAGGCGGTCATGTGAAGACAGGATAACGGCTAATAAATAAGAGGAGAAATACACTATGAAAGCATACGATATCAACAAAATAAAAAACATTGCTTTAGCAGGACACAATGGTTCAGGAAAAACTTCTCTCGCAGAGGCTATTTTGTACAAGGCAGGAGCTTCTGACCGTCTCGGCAAGACCGCTGACGGAACAACTGTTTGTGATTACGATCCCGAGGAGATCAAGAGAAAGATCTCGATAGGCACCTCTCTTGCCTCATTTGAATATAACGATTATAAGATCAACCTTCTCGATACTCCCGGTCTTTTCGACTTCGCAGCTGAAATGATAGAGGGTATCCGTGCAGCAGATACTGTCCTCATTACCGTATCTGCAAAGTCAGGCGTCAAGGTAGGCGCAAGAAAGGCTTACGATGAAGCTGTAAAGCAGGGCAAGTCCAAGATGATCGCCGTTACAAAGATCGACGATAAGGACGCTAACTTCTACAACGTTCTCACAGAGCTGAAGACTGTTTTCGGACCTTCTGTATGCCCTGTTATCGTTCCTGTTATCAGCGGCGGACAGATCGTTTCATTCGTGAACCTCATCGAAATGAAGTGCTATAAATACGACGGCAAGGGCAATGCTGTTGAGACAGAAATGCCTACAGCCGATATATCAGAAAAGTTCGAGTACCGTGTAGACGGCCTTGTTGCAGCTATATCCGAAGCCGTTGCCGAAACATCAGATGAGCTTATGGAGAAGTTCTTCGAGGGCGAAGCTTTCACTCAGAAGGAGCTTATCGACGGTATCCACGACGGTATGAACAGAGGTATCATCACTCCTGTAGTCTGCACATCAGCTGCTGATCTTTCGGGAATCGATATGCTTCTCAAGGAGTTCGAGCTGCTTCTCCCTGCACCATCAGAGGTACACGCAGCCGAGGCTTATACTCCTACAAAGGACATCGTTGAGGTAGCCTGCGACGCATCAGCACCGCTTGCTGCTCACGTATTCAAGACTATTGCCGATCCGTTTGTAGGCAAGATGTCCATGATAAGAGTTATGTCAGGCACACTCAAGGCTAACTCAGACGTTACAAACGCAACTACAGGCAATGCCGAAAAGATAGGCAAGCTTTACAGTCTCTGCGGAAAGAAGCAGACTGAGGTATCGGAAGCCAAGGCAGGCGATATCGTCGTAGCTTCAAAGATATCCGCAAATACAGGAAATACTCTCTGCGACTCTTCAAAGGTAGTAGAGTTCGGCGAGATGGAATTCCCGAGACCTTGCTACTCAATGGCAGTAAAGGCAAAGGCTCAGGGCGACGAAGCCAAGATCTCCACAAGCATCCAGCGTCTTATCGAGGAGGATCCTACTCTCACATACGCTCAGGACGATAGCACAAAGGAGCAGATACTCAGCGGTCTCGGCGAGCAGCATCTTGAAGTTGCAGCAGCTAAGCTGAAGGGCAAGTTCGGCGTTGACGTTGCACTGTCTGTACCAAAGATCGCCTATAAGGAGACTATCCGCAAGAAGGTAAAGGTACAGGGCAGACACAAGAAGCAGTCAGGCGGCCACGGTCAGTTCGGTGATGTATGGATCGAGTTTGAGCCATGCGTAAGCGACACTCTCGTATTCGAGGAGAAGATCTTCGGCGGTGCTGTACCGAAGAACTACTTCCCGGCAGTACAGAAGGGCCTTGAAGAAAGCGTCAAAAAGGGCGTTCTTGCAGGCTGTCCCGTTGTCGGACTGAAGGCCATCCTCGTTGACGGTTCTTATCATCCTGTTGATTCATCGGAAATGGCATTCAAGACAGCTGCTTCCATCGCATACAAGGAAGGCCTCCGTCAGGCAGACCCTGTAATGCTTGAGCCGATCGGTACTCTGAAGGTAACAGCTCCCGACGAGAACACAGGCGATATCATGGGCGAGCTCAACAAGCGCAGAGGCAGAGTTCTCGGTATGGAGCCTGTTGCTCACGGTACAACAATGATACAGGCAGAAGTTCCGATGCGTGAGATGCACGACTTCGCAATGTATCTCCGCCAGACCACAAGAGGCATGGGCAGCTTTACTTTCGATTTCGAGAGATATGAGCAGCTTCCTGCAAACCTTCTTGCAGAGGTAATCTCTTCTGTTGGCGTTGAGGAATAATTATATCAGGCTGCATAGAATGTTCTATGTAGCCTTTTCATGAAAGGCGGTTATGGGTATGAAAAAAGAGTATGTGTAAAATGTAGGGCAACTATAGACAAGGGAGTGAAAGTATGTCCTTTCTGCAATAATAAACAGCCGAGCAGATTACCTGAGATTATCTCTATCGTTCTTGCGTTGATCACGCTTGCAGTATTTGCTGTATACGTGAAAGGGCTTCTTGATGATATGGGAATGAAAATGGTCAAGATGGATGGGGCAGCCTATAGCGGATGTTATATTCCTTTTCTTACAAAAATATACCATATATAGCCGAATTCTCAGCTCCAAAAAATTTTTTTGAAAAATTTCAAAAAAAGGGTTGACAAATGAAAAATAACGTGCTATAATATATAAGTCGTCAGGGAACAACACCTGAAAGACACACAAATAAAGAGGTGGGGGTTTAGCTCAGCTGGGAGAGCATCTGCCTTACAAGCAGAGGGTCACAGGTTCGAGCCCTGTAGTCCCCACCAAATTTATGGCCTCGTAGTTCAGTTGGTTAGAACGCCTGCCTGTCACGCAGGAGGTCGACAGTTCGAGTCTGTTCGGGGTCGCCAATTTTTGCGGATTTAGCTCATCTGGTAGAGCGCCACCTTGCCAAGGTGGAGGTAGCGAGTTCGAGCCTCGTAATCCGCTCCAAAGACGGCGCTATAG
>Ga0255346_1002621_pt1 | contig 22436 bp, 17 predicted proteins | sample wastewater_treat_FD_194410 | JGI IMG/M metagenome (GOLD analysis project Ga0255346, IMG submission 194410) | Wastewater microbial communities from Lulu Island WWTP, Vancouver, Canada - plant22 | ecosystem: Engineered > WWTP > Wastewater > Unclassified | place: Canada: Vancouver, British Columbia... | reverse complement strand
CACCATTGGAAATCATCAAACAGTATATCGAACAGCAACGGTCTTAAAACCAAAATCGTGCCTTATATCCCCGCCCAGAACGACGGGGTTTTACGGCACCGTCGATAATTTATACTGTAAGCCGTCTTGGTGTCCCACAATAGCACTGGATTGTGACCATTGCAAGCATTATAACGGCAGCAACGTGATAGTAAAATGTTCTCTTAATGATACTGTTGGCAAAGATTATTACCTGTCCAAATGCAAAAAAGATGTTAAATGCTCACGGTTTTGAAGTGAAAGGAAGGTGAATATGTTGACAATATTGCAAGCGGTTATTTTGGTTTTCGCTGTGTTTTTTACGGCAGCATATGGTAATAGCAACCAGGACATAATCCAGGAATTAACAAACGATCTTGGAACCGGTAAAGACAGGGCAAAAAATAACGGAAAGGTTCAGAAGTGCAAGCAGGGCGGTACAAAAAAAATCACGATTAAGGAAAGTAAAAAAGAAATATTTTATGAGGGTATCTACAAAAACTGTGTAGAATATGGAAAAGTGCGCAATGACCGTATAGTAATGTCAAAATTCAAGGACGGGGTAAATATCGATTTATTTTCCGATTCAGATAAGTATAAGTATAATGGATTGTCGGCTAACGAGTGGAGCAATAGAGCATATATTGCAGAACAGTCAGGGGACTATGCCAAAGCAGTTGAGGCGTATACCAATGTCTTGCGTTTAGAGCCTGATTCTGGCATGGCATATTTCTGGCGAGGCGACGCATATGATAAGCTGCACGAGTTGAGCAAGGCAAATAAAGACATGGTAAAAGCATTAGAACTCAAGAGAGAGGTGGTATCCGCCATATTGAACGAAAATACCAGATACAAAAATCTCATGAAGGTCTACTTTTCATTTCACAAATATCAGCGTGCTATTGAGCAAAATCCGAACGATGCCGAGGCCTATAATGGCCAGGGAAATGCATATTTAATTATAGGGAATGTCGGCCATGGTTGCAGTGATCTGAAAAAAGCCTGTGATTTGGGAATGTGTACAGGCTATACGAATGCTATAGCAAAGGGAATATGCGGGTCAGCCAACCCCTGATCCCAGACCGATGATATCCCAATGTGAGGGTTTCTATCCAATTATGTCTTATTGTTCCTCTTTTAATATGCTGGTTATTTTTTCATCTATTTTTTTTATTATCTCATGGAGTTTCTTTGCCTGCCCCACGCTAATGCTGTCCACATTTTTTTCAATATCATTGTAAAACCTTGTTGCTCTTTGATAAAATCCGATTGCGCTCGCTTTTTTAAGCTTTTTCGATGCAAAAGCCTTTTTCAGGCCTTCAACTGTGAATGGATTTTTTGCATCCCTGTTGAACAGATCCCAGAACAAGGGGTGATCTGTGTTCGCAGCAAAAATGTAGCCTTTAGTTACGTTCAATTTGCCGGTTTTTACCCGTTCCTGAGCCTCCAAAGGGAGCTTCAAAAGGCTCAATTGATTTTCGATGGTAGGTATTGATTTCATTGATGTTTTTATCAATGTACTAATTATTAGTACATCCTCTTTTTTCAGCCTTGAAGGTTCTTTGCCGTGTAGTATCATTGTGTTGATCATTTCCTGCAGCGTTATAGTTTTGCCCGCAGCGGTTTCGTAATATTTTACATAAGCATTTGCTTCATCAATGGGGTTCAGGTCTTTTCGTTGCAGGTTTTCAATGAGCTGAATCAGCATCATGTCCTGTTCGCTGATGTTGTCCTCCATAATACGCGCGGGGATGCTGTGAGCACCGGCAGCAAGTGAGGCTTTGTATCTGCGCTCGCCGGCAATTAAACGATATTTGTCGCCGTCTTTAACCACAAGGACTGGAACTATTACGCCTTTCTCTTTAATCGATTCAATCAGGCTGTCCAGATTGTCTTCAACATCATCGCTCGATCTGATCTGCGTATCCAAGACTATATTTCTGAGCGGAATATAGGAAAACTCTACCCGGTTATCAAGGAGCGGTGCAAAATTGTCAGTGGTTTCGGTTCTTTTCAAAAACTGGTCAAGGTTTTTTGCAAGGTCATTGTCTTTTTGCTTCTTTCTGCTTAATTTATTTTCAATCATAATTGTTGGCGAGGACACGGTAAATAATCGCCGCGACGAATCGCTTTCCTCCTTTCTTTTTTTGGCGTACCCGCATTCTTCAGCGTTTCATTCTCTTGTAAATTTCCTCTGCAAGTGCAGTAAATTCCGCGTCAGATTTGGTTTTTGGCGATCTATAGTCAACTGTCCCCCTTGTTGAAGCAAGTTCACCAATTCTTACCGACCTGGTAATCTCTGTCTTAAACAATTCGCTGCCGAAGGTTTTTTTTGCTATTTCTTTGGTCGATCTCGCAACGTTTGTTTTGCTCCATTTATTAATTACTACACCGAGCACCTTCAGATTCGGGTTATAATATTTATGTGCAGTTGGAACAATTACCTGTTTAATATCCATTGCGCCGTTCATGGCCAGCAAATCAAGAGTAATAGGCATAATTATATAATCGGATGCGGTAACTGCTGATGCCGTCAACATTTCTATGCTCGGCGGGGTATCGATCAAAATTAAATCGTAGTTTTTCGAAATTTTTCTGATTATGTCAATTATTCTGAAATAAACAACGCTCTCGTATTTTGAAAGTTCTAATTTTGTTTGTGATAATGCAAGGGACGATCCGATAAGCGATATTTGACCGTCATCCCTGATCATATCGACAGTTGCCTGCCTTACAAGCTCTTCAAACCTTTCCGCAACTTCATCATTGTCTGTATCGTTTCCGACACCATATCTGAGGATGTCCTCTATTTTGTATCTTATTTCGCTTGCATATTCGCATAACGCCCACGTTGTATTCGCTTGGGGGTCAAAATCAACAACAAGAATCTTTTTGAAGTATTTCAGCATATAGCTTGAAAGATTTATTACAATAGTTGATTTCCCGACGCCGCCTTTGTGGTTTGATAACGCAATTTTTATGCCCATAATCCCCTTTATTTCCCTTATTAACTATTATTTATTTGTCTATGATAAGCCGATACGATATCTGCTATCTGTTTTTTAACACTATCATTTATCTTTTCGTATGCTTCTTGTCCTTTCTTTCTATAGTACATTTCTGCATTTATCTGTATATTCAGGAGCTTTCTTAATGCTTTTTTGTCTTTTATAACATCTTTCATTACATGATAAAGCACGCTGTCGAGTAAGGCTATAATCCTTGGTTTTCTCGTTCTGGTTCCGTGAGAATCCTCCTCTGATATACCGTAATATTCGCGCAGCAGCGTAAAAATTTGATGTATGAATTCTTCTTCTTTATTTTTTTTGATTTTTAAAGGATTTCCATAAATTTTTTGCGTTATCTCTATTAATTTATCTATATTTAGCTGTTTTTGTTCGTAGAGTACCTGGCAGTATCCAAGGATAGCTTTTATAACGCGCAAGTTTTTTGCCATACCTATTACAAACCCTTTTATTTCGTCAGACGCATTGATGTTATTTTTTTCCGTGTAGTAATCTACATACTGTTTCTTCATTTTGCTGTCAGGCAAATCTATCATGCAGACATATCCAGACATCAGGCGTGATATTATTCTGTCATGGTAGTATGTTGATGATAAATACGGCGAATTGTCCGAACTAAATACCATTTTTTTGTTCATATTTATTTGCTGATTCAGTATCTCAAAAAGAGGGTCATGTACAAATGAAAGCTCTTTTTTGTTCAAATATTGAAAGTCGTCAATTATGATAATATCATATTTACTTATCTCTTTAGGATTATTGTAATATTCCGATTTTATATATTCCACAAAGTCGTTGCCGTTCCTCATAAACACGTTTTGTTTGTCCAGTAGTGCTTCATGCGCCATTTGATGTAGCAGGTGTGTCTTTCCTGTACCGGTTTCTCCAAAGCAATACATCACCCCACTGTTTTTAATTATTCTGTTTTTCATCGCGTATGCCAGTTCATTGCTTGTACCGGTAATATACGGGGTATCTATATAATCTTGGATAATATATCCGTTTAGCTCTCCCTTACTTTTGATAATCTTTATTGGAGTGTTTCTTTCGTTATTCTCTGTTGGATCTTTTATGAGAAAATCCAGTCCAGGTTTATTGAAGTAATCTTTTATTCGTTGAGAATGTTCTTTGAGCAAATCAGCTTGAACTGACGATTGTGTAACTATTACTATTGATTCTTTGAATACTTTAATAACAGAACCATATAATAAAGGACTGTTCAAAACTTCAAAAAGCTTATCGGGATTATCTATAATCGTGTATTCTGATTGGATTTCCTCATTTTTTCTTTGCACAAGTAAACCTCATATTAATATACAATAAACATACAATTAAGGTATAATATCCATGTAGCTAATACAATAATCCTCATATTATTGTCAATCCTTTTTTTATTTCTTATTTATTGTATGTTTATTGTATGTTTATTGTATTAGTTTTCAACACCGGCGTTATTCCCAACCTCTGCGTCTCGATAATAAAAAATGCGGTCTTAACATCGAGGATAGTCTACCCGAGTTCATGCAGTGAGAACCGTTCTTCCAGACTTATCCAAAGCTCACCAAAGATAGCTTCTTGCTGAATTTCTGCTTCACAGAGGCCGGTTTCACCGGAGGTGGTGCAACCATTCGGTCAGCGCCCAGTTATAGGCAAAGCGTGCCGTGCCTGCTGCCTGGGCAAAGTAGGTTGCCTGAACATTGTTGGGATCAAGCGCGATCTTATGGGCAATCAGCATTATTTTCCGCCTCTCTTACAACGGATAGCTCGGCTTGGTCAGGTCTGTTGGTACCGAGTCGTAATATGCGATTTGCCCGTGCTACAGCCGCTATGTCATCGGCGGCGGGTTTTTTGTATGTAATGCCAGTAAAATGTGCTGCTGCATTAAGTTCCATCACAGCGATCATATCCGGTGGCACAGGCGGCAGCGCCTCCATGCATTTACCTCTATCTTCCCGTGAATCACAAACATAATAATCTGCCGGTCGAACTTTACTTTTTCTGAGAGAAACTGAACGACCACACCCCCCGGAACAATATATGGTGACCTTATCAGGCAATCTGTACCCCTTCTACCGCCTTCTTCACACTATCGAGAAGCTTTAGTTAGTATTGTATAGATATGCATAGATGTCAAGGAAACTGTGAGAACCCTTGCATCATCTTCAGCAAAAAAATAAGTAATATAATTGAAGTAGATAGATACTAAACATTAGTGTTGTCCCTGCAATTAGCAGGGCATGATGCTAATCATTAATAATAACGATGCAATAAACATATTATTGTCTGCATGGAGATGCCATGGCGTTAAAAAAAATCACATATAACAGAAGGATATGCTCGACCACAAAAGTAACGATAGCCAATACCATGCGGGGGTTCATGCGTGAAGGCATCAGAACCGGAGCAATAATAGCAATTATGATGATCACAATCGCCGTGTCTGCTGCTTATGCGGCAGATATGCGATGCGGGCAAGATTTAAACGGCGATGGCTTTTTCACAGCAGAAGAGCTTGCGATATGTGTAGGCACTAACAATACACTGTGTCCTATCGGAGCGGTAGATTGTACGGCCTCTTTTGAGGCGGCTATTTGTCCGCCAGGGTCATCACTTAACAATACTACCGACAAATGCGAGGTTAACGCCATTGTATCTTGCGCCACAGGCTACACATATGATGAGTCTTTAGACCTTTGCAAAAAAGCGCCGGAATGTCCTTCCGGCGGCATACTAAATCCAATTCGGGATCATTGTGAAATAGTGATAACAGATCAGTTATGTCCTTCCGGCTACAATTACAACACCACATACAATGCATGTATAAAGGATGTTACATGCAACAACGGCGGAATATATAACACGCTTAGAGATTTATGCGAACTGCCGGCTACATACTCATGCGTATCAGGTTATACATATAATGCTGATAGGGCGGTTTGTGAAACCACACCTGTTTGCAGTAATGGGGCGTATAATGCAGAAACAAACCGTTGTGAACAGGTAGCAGCGGCCACATGCCCTAACGGATATACATATAACTCTATATCAGGCAGGTGTGAAGCATCTGTTATATGCCCGCCAGGAGGTTCGTTAAACGGCGCAACCGAAAAATGCGAGGTAAGCATAACTTATGTATGCCCAACAGGTTACACTTACGACACTGCCAGGGGGGTTTGCACTGCAAATCCAGTCTGCATAACTGGCACGACTTATAGCACAACCCACGATAAATGTATTTCAGACAGTTCCCCGGCATGTGAATCAGGAACAACATATGATGCGGTAAATGGCGTTTGTCATGTTGCAGCAACCTGCCCAAATGGTACTTTAAACATAGAAAGAGACCAATGTGAGGCAAGTGCGGTTTATGTATGCCCAACAGATTACACGCCCAATCCATCAACAAACAAGTGCGAGGCAACCCCTTCATGTGCAAGCGGGTTTGCCTATAATAGTTCGACAGATCGTTGCGAGAAGTCTGCAAACATAGATTGTCCATCAGGATATGCTTATAATTCGGGTACTGCCAGGTGCGAGGTAGCCGTGATATGTCCGTCTGGTAGCACTCTGAACGGTACTACCGACAAATGTGAAGCTACTGTAACATATAGTTGTCCATCAGGATATGCTTATAATTCGGGTACGGGCAAGTGCGAGGTAGCGCCTACCTGTCCATCGGGTACATCTTACAATACAACTCTCAATAAATGCGTTACAACATCTACTCCAGCGTGTCCGTCCGGTTTCACCTACGATTCAACAAATCAAGTCTGCTACCAGTCCGCAACCTGCTCCTCAAGCGGTACGCTCAATGCTTCTGCCGATAAATGCGAGGTAGCCTACACCTGCCCTTCGGGTACAACTTTCAACTCAAGTTCAAATAAATGCGAGTTATCAGCTACACCAAGCTGTCCATCAGGCACTACCCTAAGTGGTTCAGTCTGTATTGCAAATCCTACCTGTCCGTCTGGTTCGTCTTACAACAACTCTACGGATCGTTGCGAGCTGACGGTAACGTACAACTGTCCGACTGGTACGTCCTATAAAACAGTATCGATGGTATATAGAGCATTCCGAAACTTCCTGCGGCATCACCGCCAAAGTATGTTACTGCACCAATGCTGTCAAGGGCAATCGTCAGCGCCATTGCAGCAGCTACATTTGCAGCATATGTTGTGTTCAAGATTATATATGTACGCCAATGGTTTTTTGCACGGTATTTTTTTGCAACAGTGGCAACAGCAATGCAGGATAGTGCGGTTGTTGCCGTAATCACTGCAAACGGGATATAAGACGACATATTTGTTGTTATAGGATAGCGGACAACAGCAGCCACGAAAAAAGGCACTACCCACCATAATGACATTACTGCTATTAATGTTGTAAGTTGCATTACCCATTATTTTATTACTGTTTTTTTGTTGGGTTTTCTTCAAAAAAATAAAGTAATACCTATATAGAAAGTAATTTTTTTAGGGCGTTCTGCCCGAATCACACCCCTGTAAGGGGAAATCAAATACAATTTGCTGCTTTTTGTCCAGCTATTTTTGCAGGGCAGGGCAGTTATCACTTTCAATTAGAAGGAGGAATACTATATGGATAATAAGGGCTTGCGTCTTGTTCACGGTAATTATGACAACAGAAGCATCCGTACCAATGTAATCGAGATGTTTACAGACAAGCCGGGGATAAGTGTCCTTACCATGGCAAGCGGTATTACTGAACTAAGCAAGGTTAGGGCAAAAAAAATTGTCACGATAGACGATTTACATTGTCCTGACAACAATGCGGCTTAACCGCATATAACAATAAAATTCAACAAAGGAGATATTATGATAATAGACAGAAATGCGTTTTTAGACGTGTTGCAGAAGGTAGTGGGCATAACAGAAAGATACAGTATAATGCCGATGCTGAAAAATGTGAAGGTAGTTTTTGGCGAAACATCATCGATTGCGGCAACCGATCTTGATGTAAGCGCAATAGTCGCACTGCCGAGCGCAGATGAGAATATGAATCTTATAATTAACGGCAGGCTTTTGTGCGACATTTTTAAGGGCCTTGAAAAGGGAGATGTGGAAGTCATCAGCAGCGGTAAGATTGTTTATGTGAGACAGGGCAAGACGGTCTACACACTTGCTATGTCGGGCGCGGAAGACTATCCTTTGATAGACTCAGACATAAAGGACATTAAGGGTGAATTTGAAATTGATTCAAAGACTTTTTTGGATGCGATTAAAAGGGTCGATTATGCGGCATCTGACGATGAATCTCGATATGCTCTTTGCGGTGTCAGACTTACATCAAGAAACGGCAAACTGGCAACAGTCGGCACCGACGGGTTCAGGTTAAGCATGATTCGTAAGGATTTCCCGCTGTTGCTGGAAGGTGTTACCATTCCAAAAAAGTCTCTCGGGGACATATACAATATTGTTAGCATGGGTGAGCAGGTAAATGTTGCAGTGGGCAAGGGCGCAATAAAGTTTGTTACAGCAACATCGATGCTCATATGCAGGACAATTGATGCGGCATATCCAGAGCTGGACGGAGTAATTTCTATTAACGGCGATCATGATGATGCTACCGTTGATAGGAGTGAATTTCTACGGGCGGTCAAAAAAGTAATGGTTATGGCCCCCAAAGACCGGCTTGTAAAAGTTGAAATTGCCAATGGCATATTAACCCTTGAGGCCGAAGGGGATGTTGGAAAAGCAAAAGAAGCGATACCGCTTGTGTATGACGGCAGCGGCGTTGTCTTCCATGTAAACGGAAGGTACATTATTGATTTTCTCATTAACGGTACAGACGAGAAGATCGTGCTGAAAGTACCAAAGCCGGAGTGTGCAATCGGGAGGTCTATCTTTTTCTTAGGAAAAGATTCGTCTACGCTTGGCGTTGTAATGCCGGTTAGAGTCTAAGATTTGGGCTGCATTCGGGAAAACCGAAGGCAGCCCTTTTTTTGCCTTGGTTAAGCGCAAGAGCAGGGTGGGGCAACCACGTCAGCAGCTTGAGGGATATATACCGTGATGGTTGACCCCACGGATTCAGCGCTTTTGACTGTAACAAAACCAGACAATTCTTTTGCAATCGTGTAAACAATATGCAGGCCAATGCCATTGCCGTTCTTTTTCGTTGTGAACGCTGGTTTGTGTATCTTATCTAATATATCTTGAGGTATGCCGCAACCATTGTCGTTTACACTGATATAGCTGTAGTTTCCGGCTGATACCTGACCAAATGCGGGTATTTTTTTTGCCGATTCGAGGACTTTTTCCCCTGTTGCTATTTTTATTAATCCTTCTGTGTTTATGGCATCCCTTGCATTAATGGTTAGATTTAGAAGAATTTCTTCGATGTATAAGTCAATCGCAACAACCGGCGCAAGCAACTCTTTAAGTTCGTAGGTAATGGTGATGCGGTTTCCGCACAGCTTATCAAGTATATCTTGCATGTTTGTGATGCAATCGTTGATGTACATTTTTCGCTTTTCGAAACTTTTTTTGTAATTCAAGTCGAGGATATATTTCATTAGCCTCACTGCCGACAAAGATGATGTTTTAATAGCGCACGCTTTTGAATGTGCAAGAGCGTTGTTTTGGTTGGTCATTATCAGGATTTCCGCGCTGCCCACAATTGTCTGCAGGATATTGTTTATATCATGCACAAGATAGGATGTGATCTCATTTATAGATAGGATGTGATCAGCTTTGTTGTTTACGATGTTTTTTGCATATAATATATTGTTCAATATGTCCCCCTATTATTTACTATTATCTGTTATTGTATTACTTTATTTTGAGGTTTTTCTGCAGAATATTTAAGTTTTTTGAGTTGTTGCCGATTTTATTTAAAGTAGATATATTTAGTAAATATATTTACTTTAAAGTCACATTATCAGCAAGTTGAGGATAATATTTGCCATTAATGAGGTTTTTGTGTTTAATATAATGGCTTTAGTGATTTACATCATAATTATTCTACGGAAGCGGGGTCCGTGTGTACTATGACGATATCTGCCGAAGGGCTATCTACAGTAATTAACAATATCAGCGACGCTGTTTTTATACATGATAAAGCCGGTAACATTTTGTTTGTTAACGACAAAATGGCTGAACTTTATTGTATAAACAAGGAACAGGCAAAGCGATTATCGATAGCAAAAGATTTATCTGGCAATGATGCCGCGGTCAATACCCTCCCGGATATCTGGGACAAGGTATTAACGAACGGGACATGCGATATTTCGTTTGAATGGCAAGCCAAAAGACCAAACGACGGTAGCTGCTTCGATGTTCATGTTCGACTGTATAAAATATCCTATCAGTCAATAGATGCTGTGCTGGCATTGGTAAGCGATATTTCGGGGATGAAGAAAAGCGAGCTGATGCTGCGCGAATCCGAAGAACGCTACCGCCTCGCCATCGAATGTTCCAATGATGGCGTAGCTATTGTAAAGGGCACTGACCACCTGTATGTTAATCACAAATTTGCCGAAATGTTTGGCTATGAGAGTCCGGACGATATAATTGGCAAGGACCACAGCATTACAGTCCACCCTGATGACCTGGACACTGTTGTGGACTACAATAGGCGCAGGCATAATGGAGAACAGGTTCCATCACGGTATGAGTTCAGGGGCATCAGAAAAGATGGCAGCATTATGTATGTTTCGGCATCAGTGAACAATATGGTGTATCAGGGGGATAACGTATCTATTGCATACCTGCGCGATATTACACCACAAATAAAACAAGAAGCGATATTACATATGCAGCGTGATTTAGCAATGTTGCTGGCAAGAGCAACATCTGTTGAGGATGCCATTGCGGGAACATTAAACAGTGTTCTCAACGTTACAACTATGGACGCAGGTTGCATTTATCTTTTAAATAGTGCATCTGGTGATTTTGAACTCAGGTACCATGTGGGTTTAAGTGAGAATTTTATTGAAGAGATCTCAGTTATTAAGAACGGTTCAGCCGAAATGTCTCGATTGAAGCATTTAAACTATGATACCGTTTTTTCTTGCCATGAGCCAACAATAGATAATGTGTTTGCTGCAGCCACTATGAAAGAAGGCTTTACGTTGATTGCTCGTGTGCCATTGGTATACGCAGGCACGCTTAAGGGCTTGATGTGTGTTGGAACACATGGCAAAGGTTCGTTGCTACCGGATAGTAACGAGGAAAACATGTTAAAAGCAGCAGCAGCCCAACTGGTAACACTAATCAACAAATTTGAGATTGAACGAGAGTTAAATTATAGCAACAAACAAATTAAGCGCATGCTTGGCAATGCGATGATCGGCATGTTTCGCGTAACACTTGACGGAAGACTGCTTGCGGTCAACAAGGCTCTGGCAAACATGTATGGCTATGCTGACGAGAATGATTTCATCCGGGGCGTTAAGGGCACCAGCTTAGGTACATATGCCGTTCCGGAAGAGCGGCAGGCATTTATAGATACATTGCTTGCAAATGGGGCAGTTGTCGGCTTCGAAAAAAGGGCGAAGCATAAAGACGGGCATGTAATGTGGATCAGGATTAGCGCAAGAGTTGTTGAAGAAGACGGGATGGAATATATAGAAGGTATGTCTGAGGACATTACGTCACAAAAGCTGGCCGAAGAAGAACTTGAACGTCAGGTGCAGATATTAAGCAGTGTGCTGGACAACGTGCCGGATATTATTGGCATCCAGAAGCCCGACCATACCATTATCCGCTACAATAAGGCTGGATATGATATGCTTGGTATATCCCACAACGACGTTGCTGACAAGAGATGCTATGAGCTTATCGGCAGAAATATGCCATGTGATGTATGCATGACTGCTAAAGCGGTTAAGAGCAAGAAGCTTGAGCAGACTGAAAAATATGTCCCAGAGCTTGGGCGATATTTGTTTTGCAGAAGTAACCCGGTGTTGAACAAAAATGGCGATGTGGTATTGCTCGTTGAGCAACTACAGGATATTACCGACAGAATACATGCGGATAAAGAATTATTAATGCTCTCGGAGGCTATAGAGGCTTCGATGGACGGCATCGCCGTACTTGATAGAAATGATAGATATGTATACGTCAACCGTGCTCACGCTGAAATTTACGGCTATGGCAGCGCAAGCGAACTTATCGGCAAAACATGGCGCATGCTATATTATTCCGATGAACTGAATCGGTTTGACACGAACATTTTGCCGAGCTTGCATGAAAAAGGCAGGTGGTGGGGGGAAGCAGTAGGGAAGAAAAAAGATGGCAGTACGTTTCCGCAGGAGCTATCGTTGTCTTTACTGTCAGACAGCAAGCTGATATGTGTGGTACGAAATATATCTGTGAGGAAACGCGCGGAGAGAGAGATATACGATAAGTCATTGTTTTTGCAGACGATTATAGATACATGCCCGTATCCTATTTTCTATAAAGATAATAAATTGAGATATCTGGGTTGCAACGTAGAGTTTGAGCGTTTCTGGGGCATTAGCTTGGATAGCATACTCAACAAAACAGCAAAAGAGATATTTGATAGCAAAACAATAGTAAGTAAGGCTGACAGGACAGATAAGTTAGTGCTGAAAAACAAATCTGCAATTACATACGAGGACACCCTTGTTTTGAAATCCGGTATACAAAAAACTGTTTTTGTGAAAAAGGCGCTGTATTTGAAAGGCGATGGAACAGTTGGCGGTATTATGGGGATAATTACTGATATTACTGCTTTGCGCGAGGCCGAGGTACGCTACCGTTTGCTGGTTGACAGCTCAAATGATGGCATTGCTATTACAAATGACAGTTTGCATATATACGCAAATGATAAGTTTGCCAATATATTTGGATATAGCAGTGGAAAAGACATAATCGGCAAAGGATATGAATATGTAATTCATGCAAACGATGTACAACGGGTTAAGCGCTATACATTGCAACGCAGAGCAGGAAAGAATGTCGATAATCATTATATAGTCAGAGGCGTGAAAAAAAATGGGGACATTATTTACATCGATATTTCTGTTTCTTTAATAATTTACAAGGGATTGCCCGCGTCTCTTGCATTTGTCCGTGATGTCACAGACAGGATAGTGGCGCAGAAGGAACTTAAAATGGCGGAAGAACAGTATCGCGCCATATTTGAGAACACAGGCACAGGTACATGCATCATTAGAAATGATATGATTATAACCCTGGTTAACAATAAGTTTAGTCAGATTTCTGGATACACAAAAGAAGAAATCGAAGGCAGAATGACCTGGAAAGATTTTTTTGATGTGAGCGTGATCGAATTCATGGAAAAGTATCATTATGCACGGCGCAGAAAAGGCGGACCAATAATTGCGCCAAACCAGTATACAACTGTGTTTGTGGATAGGTGGGGAGATAAAAAATATGTTTTGTTAACTGCCGACATAATACCAAGTACCACGGATTCAATTGCTTCAATCACGATATTGCCTGACCACTATGTTCCATTGCCCTTTAAAGAACTATAGGCTGTGTATTATACCGATAAGAATTTTTATGTTAACTATTGTGCATTTACATTAATTATTTCAAGGATATTTTATGCATAAAATATACTTTCAAGGATATTTTGACCAAAGATAGCATTTGTATGTATAATGCACTTTAATGGCCGCAAAAACAGATTCCGTCAAAAAAACCAATTTTCTGCAGAAAACCATCAATGAAATCAAAAGCGTTACGCATGCTGAACGGGATTTGTATGCATACATACGCGATTTGCTTACCAACCCGGTTCTTGGGCTTAATTGGAAACGCGAAAATATTGTGATTGACTCATCTGTGGGTTCGGGCATTCCCGATGTTGTTGTTTATCCCAATGGCTTGAATGGAAAACCCAATAAGGCGCCCTACAATGCCGCAATTATTTTTGAAGGCAAGACAAGCGATCAGGTCAGGCAAAAAGCAAATTTAATTTTCAATGAAAAAAAGAAGTATATCCAGCTTGCTACAAGATGGATGGTTTTGTTTGATCAGACCATGATAAGGTTCGTTGGCATTGGAAGCGGCAGGTGGGATGAAACATACGATTATGACTGGACGGATCTTGTTGAACCCAATAAGTTCAAGGAGGCCTTCGACAGAATCTCTTCGGATGTATTTAATATTGCAAAAGAATTGGAGCTTTTCAGGAAAGGCGAGACGGAATTTGCCTGGATAGATGTTAATTTTATAGGCACGGACAAATTTCTCAATGTAATAAAGGAGATTTCAAAGCTTTTAAGGGAACAAATAGGTCGTCTTGTTACAAAAAAAGCAGTGGAAGATATAAAGTCGGTTTTAGCTGAACTGGCAAATGCATCTTCCTTGTATGGAGCATGCGAATTCGTCCCCGCAGGACGTGATATAAAGATGGTATTCCCGGATGTGTCGAAGCTTGCCGCAAAGATTGACGATCCTTCCGACAAAATTAGATTTGTCGATGAATACGACCGCATGCAGGAAAAAATCTCCATATTAACAGAGCCTTATAAATGGGCATTAAAAATTGAACATTTGCTTTTAAAGGAATATGCGGACAAGATAGGAATGGAAGCGCCAAGCCTATTGTCTTCATCGGAAGAAAACAAAAAAGTGCGTGAATCATTCATATATGAGACAGCAAGCTTTATTCTTGCACGCATGCTTTTGATTAGATTTTCCGAGGATAACAATTTTCTCGAACGTTATGTTTCAAACGGCGGTATTACCGATTTTGTGGTTTTTGCCAGGCGGTTCCGGCAGGGCTATCAATTTTTGTTGAAAGAAGCGTACAAACATGCTGCGGAGCTTTATCGTAATTTGTTCGATGAAAGCAGTCTTGATTGGATTTTGGATGTTAAAGACCCTGCCCTTAACAGCACAATAGAGTATTGCCTTTATCTGCTGTCAGAGTTCGACTTTAAAACCGTCAAAGGCGATATTCTATCCGGTGTTTATGACGGTTTTTTGGAAAAAAGCAAGCGCAAAGCCCTTGGCGAATATTATACCAGACCTGAAGTTGCCCGCTATATCCTTAACCGATGCGGCTATGATTTTTCAAAAACGCTGTTAGACGCAGCAGTCGGTACGGGAACATTTGCCGTTGAAGCCCTTAATTATTCCATCGAGAGTATGCGTGTCGCCGGAATGCTGGATAAAGAGACCATTTCTGCAATTCTTGACCGTCTCAACGGCCTTGATATTAACGTTTTTGCCATTGCGTTAGCACAGGTTCAGTTTTTTTGGCATCTTTTTGAATTGTTTCAGGGAAAAACAAAAGATGAAATGCGGCTGCTTGCTTCGTCTTTGATCCCGGCCATCAATCTTTGCGGCGGACAATCTTCATTAGATACAGCAGGGATATTATTCAACGGCCAGGATGGATTTGCGTTCATGGAATATGACAACGCCAACGACCACACGAGATATAATCCAAAATGGCTGAGAATTATGAGACAATCTTATGATATATGCGCGGGCAATCCCCCTTGGATCAGGGCGCACCGAATCAAGCTGCCAAAGAACCTTGAAAAACATTATGCAGACGTATACGAAAAGCAAATTGACCTGAGCGGTCTTTTTCTTTTTAAAGCATTAAGGCAATGGGTGAAGCCTGGCGGTTTTGCCGGTTTTATACTCCCCTATTCCACATTGGAATCCGACTCTGCACAAAAACTGAGAAACTTTCTTAAAACAAAGACGATAGTGGAAATCGTGGATATGGAACATGTAGCGCCCAGAGTATTTGATGCGGATACCGTGCCTATTATCCTTATTGTTAAAAACGAAACGCCCCCTGAAGACCATCAGGTTCGCATAACCGTTTTAACGGACGATGCTTACAACGAGATGGATAACATTATTGATTTTACAAGGGCGATAGTTGTCAACATGAACTTGAAAGATTTGCTCACAAGCAGTTACAGGAACACAACAACCGAAAGAATTTCTCCCAAGATTTATGCTGAAGATGTGGATATATTGAACAAAATAGGTAATAACCCCCGTATAGCCAGCATTGTAAGAAAATTGTGGGTTAATAAAAGAGATAGTAAGGATGTTATAGTTTTCAATAGCATGTCATCACCTCAAGGATACAGAGAACATACGCTTATACAAAGGGGTATTGAAATTGGTGGCACGCAAGGTTTAAGTGAAAATGGACTACCCATATACAAAGGTTCCAATGTCTTCCCTGCCAATATTTTGGGTGACCCACTTGGATATTGGAACAAAGACGACAATATAGTTAGCAGTATAAATATTTTCAAGTACCTTGATTTTTTTACTGAAGACGTTTATGTGACGAGAAGGCTTTCACAGGTTCCGGTTGCGGGAAGATGGAATGCCGAAACCGTTTTCAACGATACGACACATATTATTGTATTTGAAAAACCATTTCCCCTGAACATATACCTGTTGTCTCGCATACCGCAGTATTTTGCCTTTAAAACACTACGCACAGAGGTTATGCTTCGAAGAAGAGCGGTGTGGAATGTAGCCGAAATTCATAACCTGCCTGTCCCGGAAAATATCGATGTACAGGAAATCGAGGCTATAGGCTCACGCATCTTCAGCTACAGCAATGATATAATTAACAGATACAGGCATGTTGAGCAGATGATTGAGAACTCCGTAACCCATACACTGAGGGATTGCATCATTAACAATAAAATAGCTCTCGATAAGATTAACCTGACCGTATTCCCCGAAAATATTAAAGTACGGAGCGATGAAATAATTTGCCGTGACAACAGGATAACAAGCGGTTTGTTTATGGACATATATGTGCCGGACGACCTTTTGTACAAATACCTGTCATATTGTGTCGCGGAAGCACTGTCAGATAACGAATACACGGACAGAGAAGCTTTTTTGAACATCCCTGTTCCCATAGAAAATTTAAGAGAGGTTGTGGACGCAATAAAGGATGCAAACCTTAATAACGCAGAAGTAAATTACAAACACGAGATAGAATTACTCGATTTTATCGTAGGAAAAGCGCTTGGGCTCGATGATGCAGAAATCGGCTATATAATAAAACAATTTTCTGAAGACCCTTTTCTGAAGAGAATATCCCCCAACATGCCCCATTTGGGCATGAAGTTTCAGGCATACCGATCCAACTACGGAAGAGATGGCCAAAGGTATTTGTAATACAATTTCAGAAATGCTATTGCGATTATTCTGTTTGACATTGTTCGCCAAAATAGGGTCAACAAAGACATTGCTGGCAATTACCGCCTTTTTTTAACGATTTTATTGTTTTCAACATCGATAGCCTTGCAATAATTTGTTGCGGCAGTTTGGACAATGCCCATGTCTGCATAGACAAAGCCGCGATTCCAGTAAGCGTCCGCATCGTTTTTGTTCAGCCTGATTGCGTTATCGTAATCTTTTATGGCCGCCATGCTGTTGCCTATGAGGTGGTTTACAATGCCCCTGTTGTAATATGCATCAGCGGTGTCCGGCGCAATCTCGATAGCCTTTGTGTAATCGGCAAATGCCTGTTTGTATTGCATTGAAAGCTGGTATGCAACACCCCTGTTGAAGTATACAACGGGGTTATCCTTGAGCAATACAAGGCATGCGGAATAGTGCTTTATCGCCTCGCTGTATTGTTTGCCGTTGCTTGCATTAAGCGCCTTGGCAAATAATTCCGCAGCTTTTGCGACATTCTTTTTATTTGAGTTCTTTTTCAGTGGCAATGTTTCTATAACGCTGCTGCCGCCAAGCTCCCTTTTTTCCGGCTTTATGCTTTTTAAGCGATCCAATAATGCCTCGCTGTTTCTGAATAATTGCCGCTCAATTTGCATATCGGTTTGCAAAACTCCGAGCTGCTCCGGGTTGGGACTAACATTATGTTTTTCGGACAGCAGATTTTGTTCTATTATTGCCTGGCGACTGCCCGATCCGGAAGCGGCAGCAGCAGGGACAGCTAAGACCCTTGCAGATGTGATCTCTGCTCTGGTTTGCTCATTTTCTGTTGCCCTTGAGGGAATAATCGTCTCTTCGGCTTTTTTCTCAATGGCCTCAATGACAGTTGCGGCAGGCGCGGTTTTTGCCGCCTCTGCATCGGCAACGGCCTTGTTTATCTCAACGGCAGGTTCGGCGGTATCATCTGTTTGAGGTTGTATTATCGTTTTTTTGTTTACGGCGTTATCGAAGGCAACCGACGATCCCAACAAATCGAATAAGCCCATTGCCACATTAATAGGATTGAGCGACAATACATTCATTATACCAGAGGCAGCGTGCAATGCCCCGCCCGTAGCGTGGACAGGCTCAACATATCCTCTCGGAGATGATGCAATTATTGTTTTATCTGCGCCAGGCACCGAAATTACAGATGTTCCAGTTGCGCATGCCGAGAGAAATAAGGCGGGAACGGTCAGCGCTATAGCAATGAACGTTTTTATGCTGGACGTAATTGGTGCTGGCGATTGTGTTGTTTTCGGCAACATTTATTCTCCATTGATTCAAAAGTTGTAAAGCTGGCCCTTTATTATGTTTATTTTGGACTTATCGTCTCTTTTTGGGTTAATGCAGACTCGTTTTATATTGGACAGCAGTTTTTTGTGCCTGTGCAGAGCAAGTTCGCAGTTCGTTAAATGTCTTTGCAGCTTCAGTATATAAATCTCGCGCTCGTCCTGGATACCGCCACAGTGTTTCTCGACATCGGCATCTATATATTCTTTTTCTTTTATTTCTTCTGTCAGGCGTTCACGTTCGCCCTCAAGCACTTCCCCGTTTGCCCCCTTTAAAGCGGCAAGCCTTATTGCCTCATCGAGCAATGTTACGAAGCGTTCCGTTGTAATCAGGTGCTTTGCTGCGGCGACAAAACCCTGTTCGACAGTGTACTTACTTTTCTTCTTTTTTTTGACTGTTTCCACGTATGTTCTGCCCCTTTATTATTATCGTTTTTGTTTGGCACTTATTTAAGCCCTTTCGTGCAGTGTTTTTTGTACGCTGTTATTTTGTCGGTAGTATTTTATCTCTTGAGGAAATAACGGTCAATTAATCCGATGCGTTAGATAACTGTTACGATGTTTTTCACGGCAATAGAGTGCGCTGCCCTACCCTCAAAATCGATGTACCTGCCGCCGCCGCTGCAGCCGTAAAAAAGTGGTAACAATATGACAATTTTAAAATCCTCGAAAAGCCCCTTATATTTATATTGACATTAGTATTATTAGTGATACTATATACATACTTTATGAGTAGAATAGACGATATTATTGATGAAATGAAAACCAATCCGGCTAATATTCGGTTTACAGATTTATGCAAGGTTTGTGATTATTACTTTGGAAAACATAGACAAAGGGGAAGCAGCCACAGAATTTACAAAACTCCGTGGAAGGCAGACCCAAGAATCAACATACAGAATAACAAGGGCAAGGCAAAGGTCTACCAGGTAAAACAGGTTTTAATAGCCCTTGATAAATTGGAGGAAAATTATGACATTAAAAAATGACCGCTATACTTATCGCATAACGTTTTCTGAAGAAGATAATGAATATGTCGGCTTATGCGCTGAGTTTCCCAGCTTGAGTTGGCTTGCAGATACTCCCGAAGCCGCTTTGAAAGGTATAAGAAAACTGGTTGGGGAGGTTTTAGAGGATATTCAAAAAGAAGGTGAAACAATCCCTGAACCAATAGCCTGTAAAAAGTACAGCGGCAAATTTTTAGTACGTGTGCCGCCGTCTGTTCATAAAAAACTTGTTATTCAGGCAACAGAAGAGGGTATCAGCTTGAACAGGCTTGTAAGTTCCAAACTTATTTAAAGGTTATATCTTTTTGTATACCTCGCTATCGTTGCGCTTACCTACAACAATAATTTTGAGGACATCATCGTTGACTTGAACCTCTCCCGGTCATAGAAAGGAAATACTCTGTCTTAAAAAAGAGTATATCTAATGGTGAGGTCTATTGTGTTGACGATTCTGCGGGTGTTGAAATTGTTAGATTTGAGGGCATGATAATTGTTACCTACATCGTGAGCCAACCGGTTCTGAAAGAACCTTTTTCCTGTATTTAGGTATTCAGAAAAGATTGAACCGCCTTACTCCCCGTCAAGACGGGGAGTTTGCGGCGGAGAGTTTCTATCAAATACGATCCCGATCCGGTTTGCGATGGCGGTTTGTTTCATGCCCTGTAAGGTTCGAATGATTTTGAATAAGTGGCTTGCTCCAACTTTGGCTTGTGTAATGCCTTGCATTGTTCTGGCCAATCTGAACAAAGTGTTGTATTCCATGCAACAGCCATAATACCAGCCAATGCGTCCATAGTCAATATTTTCATTATGTTAGCTGATTTTTGCAATGTTTTTCAAGGTTTCTGAAACCTGCTGCGGCTTGCGGTCGAATAACAAAAAAGGGCAAGGTTTTTACTCTTACCCCTTTCGCTTTTGCTGTGAAGAAAGCCTACGTTTTGACCTCGTTAGGGAAAAGAAAATCGCGGATGAAGTTTTTGACCTCCGTAGTTTGAGCTGCGCAATCGTTTGCCCTTACCCTGACGAACCTGTATGCCGATGCGTTTTCCGATTTGGCGAGGGCGGTAATTGTGTCGGCGGTTATGGTGATTGTGATTTCCATGTCCCCTGTCCTACTTGTCGTTTCTTAGCAGCTTTTTTGCCCTTTTAATTGAATGGATCATCTTGAGCCAGCCGCTTTGATTGTATTTCAAGTATGGAGAAAGCTCACCGAATGGCTCGGACTTCATCGGGGTCATGAACTTGAACATCGATGATATGCTTTTGCGGTTTTTGTCCTTGAAGCCTTTGAAGTTAATGTAATAGTGGTCGCCAAGGTAGTTAGGTTTGATGCTGTCGTCAAGGTAGCCTGCCCTGCGGATGGTATCATATATGTTTGCCATCATTTGCGACCTTTCCGTTGTAACGTACAGCCTCATGTCAACAATGCCATTCTTTTCGGCGTATTTGCGCACAGCAGTGAAAATGGCATTGGGGTGCGTCCATACTATTCCTTCACGGTAAAACGCTTCGAATACACCCAATTTTGGGCATTGGTTCAGGTTCGGCTTGAAAGCGTCTATTATTATTTTCGGGTTAAACCACTTATCGAAATCTACTATCTTGAGGTTCAGCGCTGTTGCTGCCTCTTCCTGTCTCGCCTTTACCGTTGCGTTTCTCAGTATTTCCGACAGGGCATCTTCATCGTGAACGGGGGGAACGTGGTGGTTTCTTATGGCTTCAAGCATCGGTTCTAATTTAAATTCGGCGGGGACTTTATCTTTTACCAGGTCTTTGAAAAGGTCGGCAGAAATTACGGTGTGGTCTGTTTTGTTGCCGGCTATGTCGGTTCGGAAGCTGTCAACGTTGCCGAGATCCATCGTAAGACACATAGGTATCAGCCATGGCGAATAAGAGTTGACCCCTTTAGGCATCCTTGCGTTCATTTCGGCAAGGGCATGTTTAAGGACAAGGTAGATGTGGTCGGCAAGGGCAAGCCTGCGGAATACGCCGTGGTATTTGCGGTAGCTGGAGAGTTCGCGAGCTTCCAGGTCTTCGGCAGTTCGGGGTAGCAATGAAGGCCGGTTTCCGTATTCGGTTATGCGGAACAGGCAGGTTTCGAGGATTTCTTCAAAGCCCATCTTTTTTATGTGTGCCATGTAGGGGTTTATTAATTCCATGAAGTCTTCGTGAGTGTGAGTGGGTTCGATGTATTTGTTGTAGTCGGTATAGGTTTTGGCTTCGGCAGCGGTTTCGGTAATTGCCGTTGTGGGGGCGGCTGCAGTTTCGGCATCGGCAATCGGCTCTTTAGGGAGGGTGCGCTTCCGACGGTTTTTTGCATCGAATACCATCTCGGAGCAGGGGACAACTGGGAGTCCTTTTCTCTTTAGGGCACGCCTACCCTCTTGTACAAGCCTGTTTTTTACTTTTTGTGCCATCCTCATTAGCAGTTTTTTTCTTATTGCCGGTATCCCCATGTGGTTTATGCACTGTTCGCTTAGTTTGAGGGGTGTTAGTTTCATGTTATTTGCAAGGCTTGTTTCCATATAGCGTTCTACCCTTAGAAAGCCTTTCCCGTCTGCTCTCGCCCATTCCTTTATGAGTATGTCCAACAATTTCTGATACCCGAGTGTTCTTCCGTATGCTTCCCGTAGCATTTTTACAATCTGTTGCGCCTGTTTTTTTGCTTTTGCTTCGTCGTTCATGTGACACCTCCAGTTTATTTTGTTGTTGCAATTTGCCTTTTTTTGTGGGGGATACTTTGGAATAATTTATTAAAGTATAATTTATTATTGTCTTTTATTTTTCAATGACACGCCATTTCTAACAAAAAAATCCGTTGCTATTTTCCCCTTAATTTCAGACGTGGTGACGTATAAGAATCGTGTTGTTTCCGAGGTTGATTCAAATACGCCGGTTTCGGACATGCGTCCTAAAGAAATTACT
>Ga0255346_1002618_pt1 | contig 22450 bp, 19 predicted proteins | sample wastewater_treat_FD_194410 | JGI IMG/M metagenome (GOLD analysis project Ga0255346, IMG submission 194410) | Wastewater microbial communities from Lulu Island WWTP, Vancouver, Canada - plant22 | ecosystem: Engineered > WWTP > Wastewater > Unclassified | place: Canada: Vancouver, British Columbia... | reverse complement strand
ATGGTTTTTTCTTTCTCGCTATAGGTGACTTTCTCTAGAAGCCCAAGGTTTACGATAGGTTCATCGGACTGTGGTTCTTTTACTTGGGCCAGGGTCTCATCGATCTTCTTTTTCATTTCGGGATCCATAGGCGTCTCCTTTTACTCCCTTTGCATGCTTTTACCTTATATGACAATCCAGCAGGCGCGCCATATTCCGAGTGCGGGTTTTCGCAATCTTCCCACTCTTTAAGGCTTCCTTAAGGCTACCTAGCTCAAGTATAGCAGCCTATTTATTTGGCTCGCTAGGCTTTTCCTGGCGGAAATAGGTTGGGCATTGTGCCAGAAAGAATCTTAGATTGTCTGATATCTGGCCTTTTTTGGGTTTCAAGTAAAGGAATAATGTCTTATTGTCTGGGTAGCAGCAGAAGTGGGTAAGCGATGAGGCATCGGGCATGGAATCGAGAGTCTGGAGAAGCTTGTCTTTTAGATTTGCCGATCGCCAGCAGAGCACAAAGGTCTTTCCAGCGCGCTTTACTTCCTCTTTATGCATTTCCTCGAGGCCTTCAATTTTGGCCCTGCGAGAATGTCCTTTTTCGATGATATGGCCTTCTCCCACCAATTTTTTATCCGTGAAGATATTCATATAAAAGCGATCGCAGTTGCCCACAATGAGCGAAATGGGCATATATAAGAGAGAATGGCGAGGGAACATCGTGAAAGTGCCCTTTGCATTTTTCCATGGTTCTTTCAACTTATAACTAAAATTATAGCCAATCGCTCCGCCAATATTGACATAATCAGTATCCTTTGGTTTCAAGATTTCCTCGGCTTGAGTTGACAAGCTCTTTCCCATCCAGCGGTTTTTCTTTACTCCAATGAAATACTGAATAGTCGCCCCAACGCCAAGTGCAAAAATCGCGAAAAACAAAAAATTATTCATTTTTTACTTTCCTCTTGCCGAGAAAATAGTCTATGAATGGTTCTATGCCGATATGAACCAAGTCTTCTCTTGTATGTATGCCATTTGGCGAAAAATCATAGGCGAATAGGGGCAGTTGGTTAAATTCAGAGGCAAGCGTCCAGTCTGCTTGCGAAAGGCCTTTTTTGTTAAGACAAACAGCGGAGAGCATGATTCCCAGGCGAGACAACTCGTCTTTGATTCTAATGGCTTCCGATACCGAAAGCTCATCTGGGTTTACGATGACGCTCATAAAACTTTGTTTTGCAAACAAGGTCTCTAGCGATGTGAGTCTGGTTCGTATGTTTTTGAGCTTTCCATAGACCTTATCATCTTCTTTGTCCACACAGCTCTCTGCGACTGGCGACTGAGGGTTCAAGCGAACAATCGTCTGGCGGTCGCGGAGAATCCGCTCACGAAGCTTTGTAAGCTCTGCCACCCAAAGGCCTGAAATAGCAGGCATAGAAAGAAAGCGAAGAGTAAGAGCCGTTGGCGGCGTATCGAACACCACGAAATCGTATTTAGGTGCTAGTCTGCGGCGAATATCTTCGATTGCCCACAATACTGCATATTCTTCTGTACCTGGTGAGTACTTTAAGATACTGAAGAAAGAATCAAGGTTTAAGGCTGTATTGTAGGAATAGTTAGCCTTGAGCTCTTCTTTGCTCTCTTCGAGATATCTATCCACCCAATACGCTAGGTCGACTTCGAGCGCATCGAGCATTGGTTCTACTTTTTTTGGCTCTCCATTGAGTTTTAATTGTAGAGCATCTCCAAGGTTATGCGCAGGATCGAGCGATACTACAAGAACTCTACTGCCCCTTCTTGCCAAGGCTAGGGCAAAGGCACTGGAGAGTGTCGTTTTGCCTACGCCTCCCTTCCCAAGGAAGAATACAGTATCGCGCACAAAAACTCCTTAGTCTATTTCGAGCATACTGGCCAATACACCAAGAGGATCCTGAGAAAGATCCGACCTGGACAGAAGTATGATTAGCTCTCTTTCCATGTATGGCAATAATTCCACGGCAATAGGCGATGGCGGCGAAGGCAAGCCCACAAAGCCTCCAAGTATAAGAAGCGCAAAGATATTTTCAAGCTCCTTGAGCTCGAAATCGAGCATCCCAGTTGCTTTTTCTCTATTTACCTGAGCAAAGGTATTGAACACATCTTTGATTATGTGTCCAAAGCGCTTGGGCATTTTTGTTTCCTTAGGATTCATATATAGACAACTTATTTTAGGCTTAATCTAAATTACCTAACTATAGCGCGCTTAGAGCAAGATTGGCAAGCTTCTAGTTTCTGTGTTTCATCTCCGCAGAACAAATTTATCCACTATATAATAAAAGAGCCGGAAAGCACATGCCTTCCGGCTCTTTGTTTTGTCGCCATCCGCCTGTCCTTTTAATCCAACGGATCTAAGACAGGCAGAAATTGCCATTTATCAGGCTGTCTCTGGCTTCAGCTTATAGTTCTTTAGGAACGAGTTGATCATTATAAAATTGAGTATGAGCATGAAGAGGTTGATGATGCCTACGATAATTCCGGTGACTATGTTCATCGTCTTTGAAGCATCTGCGAAGAATACGGGCACAATGACGATCTCATACCATATGAGCGCCACCGTGACAGTTATCCATAGAAAAGCAGCCGGAATCAATACCGACATGACATATTTGGGGTTGAGCTTCTTCTTTACCCAGATTGCCATGGTGAGCATGACAACCGAGGCCAGGAGCTGATTGGCTCCGGAGAAGGCAGGCCACATCGTGCTATAACCGCCAGACCACGCAAGGAAAATCCCCAAAAAGGCGATGAGAATCGATGCAACCCACTTGTTCGAGAAGAATTTATAGCTACTTGGATTCTTTTCTTTGAGAGGCTCTGCCATTTCCTGGACAATGTAGCGGCCAAGCCTATTCGTCGTATCGAGGGTCGTCAGGGCAAAGGTAGATACCCATACTGCCGTAAAGAGTGTCATGAAACTCATAGGTAAGAAGGGCAGATTTGTGCTGACCATCATTGCAAAGGAATTTACAAAGCGGCCAAGCGCAGGAGTGGCCATGAGCTTATCTCCAAGGGCGGCGGCTCCAAACGAGGCGATAGATATGATGACAAGAGTAGCAAGGAATCCTTCGACCAGCATTGCACCATATCCCACAAAAAGCCCATCCTTCTCTTCTTTGAGCTGCTTAGCGCTCGTGCCAGATGCCACAAGAGAGTGGAAACCTGAAAGCGCGCCGCAGGCTATTATGAGAGGAACAGTAGGCCAGAAAGGCGAAGGCTGAAGAGCGCCCGCAGGTCCAATTAGCTTGGCGCTAAAGGTGGTAAAGGCCGGGATCGAATCAAGGGGCTTTGCACTTATGAGCGCTGAAATACCTCCTACAAGCAGCCCGAAATACAGGAAGAAAGAAGAGAGGTAATCGCGCGGCTGCAAGAGCAGGTTAACCGGCAAAGTCGAAGCTAACACGATGTACACGAAGATGATAAGGAAATATATTTCCTTGCTCATCTTGACGGGGAGCATGTCGCCAAACCAGAAGGCTAGGATTATCAGCACCAAGCCTATCAAGGAACCCCAGCCTAGGCCAAGCTTCGAGCGATACATGGCAAAGCCCGCGATAACCGCGGCTACGCAGAAAAACACGAATGAAAAGAAGACTCGTCCATCCGCAGCGAACTGGCCTGCTACAATATCGCCAAAGGCTGCCACAACCAGCACGCAGAGGAAGAGCGTAAACCAGCCAAAGGTTGTGCCTGCCTTTTTGCCCATAAGGTCTTGGGCAACGAATTGCACCGAGCGGCCATCATACCTGACAGATGCCGTCAGCGCAAGATAATCGTGGATTGCGCCCAATAGTATGTTGCCGAGCCAAATCCACAATAGTCCTGGCAGCCATCCCCAAGCCACTGCCATTGCCGGCCCTGTAATCGGGCCTGCGCCTGCAATCGAAGCAAAGTGGTGACCAAACAGGACATACTTGTTGGTGGGCACATAGTCGACTCCATCTTGAAGCCTTTTGGATGGAGCTTCTGGCGCTTCTTTGCTCTTGAGTAGCTTGTCTCGGATTACCCGACCATATGCGAAATAGAATATCAGGTATATCGCGAGGGCAAGCAAGGCAATGAGAGTTGTCATGCAGTCCTCCTATGAGAAAACGGATATTTTATTTTAACTACAGTTTCTTGACGGCGTCAATGGTTTTTTATTCTATATATGTGTACTATTAAAAAAGATGCATACCTTTTCAGAGTTTTTCGATATACGTTATTATATAGGGTGCTATTCAAGAGAGATTATATAGATGCTTATCAAGATCAAGATTATTCAGAAAGGGAACATAAATGGAAGATCAAAGACTTAGAAAACTGGCGCAGCTCTTGGTTAATTATTCTACTAAAGTGCATGCTGGCGATAGAGTGCTCATCGAAAACTCGAACCTTGAATCGGACTTCGTGCGCCTTCTCATAGAAGAAGTGCATGCTATAGGAGGACTTGCTTTCATTTCTTTGAGAGACAGACGGATCGAAAGGACACTCTTTATGGATGCACCGGAGGAACAGTTCGATCTGCAGGCAGAATTCGAAAGCGCTCGCATGGACAAGATGGATGTATATATCGGTTTTACTAGCGTTCGGAATTCATTTGCATGGCAAGACTTACCGGCGAGCAAAATCGAGCTCTACAATAGTCATGTCTGGAAGAAAGTCCACATCGATCGTCGAATACCGCATACCCGCTGGGTTGTGCTCCGCTATCCTAGCGCCGCCATGGCGCAAAATGCGGGGATGAGCGAAGATGCATTTGAAAAATTCTATTTCGATGTATGTACAATGGACTACGAAAAAATGTCTCGCGCCATGGATCCGCTTGTGGAACTTCTTCAGAAAAGCGACAGAGTAAAAATTATAGGACCTGAGACCGATCTCGAGTTCTCGATAAGAGGTCTTCCTGCTATCAAATGCGATGGAACCATGAACATTCCAGACGGAGAAGTCTATACAGCTCCGGTGCGCGATTCGGTAAATGGGATATTGAGCTACAATACTCCAAACGAGAAGGATGGTTTTAAATTCGAGAATATTGTTTTCGAATTCAAAGACGGCAAGATCGTCCAAGCTCGCGCTAACGATACTGAGCGGATAAATAAAATACTTGATATCGATGATGGAGCTCGCTATCTTGGTGAGTTTTCTTTTGGTATCAATCCTTATATAACTCGCCCAATCTTGGAAACGCTCTTCGATGAAAAAATAGCAGGCTCTTTACATATCACGCCTGGAAACTCATACGATGATTGTTTCAATGGCAATCGCTCGGCGCTGCACTGGGACATAGTTCTTCTGCAAGATAAAGCCTCGGGCGGCGGAGAAGTATGGATCGACGGTAGGCTGATCCGAAAAGACGGACTCTTTGTCTTGCCTGAGTTGAAAGGATTGAATCCCGAGGCTCTCAAGAGCTAGTGATGACTGGAGAGCTTACTCGCCGTCATCTCCGATCGACTGAGCAGAGCAATCGTTCATGGCTTCTATCGCTAGCTCGTTCTCCTCTTTTGTTTGAGGCTGACGAGTGACGTAAGCTTGTCCATCGTCGCCTAGGGTGAAGATGTCTGGAGCTGTAACAGAGCATAAGCCACAGCCAATGCAGGATGCATCGACATACCATTTACCTTTTGCATTTTGAGGAAGGCGATTGGATCTATCCGCCATAATATCTCCTTTGCCAGCAAAGCCGGTTATGTAAATCTAGAATTCGTTCAGCATGATAACACAATAAGGCTGAGAACTGAAAGCCGTGCTATAAAAAAACCGGGCCTAAAGCCCGGCTTTTATAAGGAAGATTAAGAAGCACATCTAAGAAGCCGAAGCAAAGAAGTTCAGTTTAGTTGATTTTTACCTCAATACTCTTGGGAGCAGCTTCAGGTTTCTTTGGAAGGACGACTTCCAGCACACCATTCTTGAAGTGAGCCTCGATCTTTTCAGGATCTACCTCTTCGGGCAGAGTAAAGCTGCGCTGGAACTGATATTCTCTCCGCTCCCTGCGGATCCACCGACCTTTCTTGGATTTCTCTTCGCTCTTCTCTCGTTTGGCGGTGGCAAGCATAAGCTGGCCATTGCGAACTTCCAACTTTATATCTTTTTCGGTTAAGCCGGGAAGATCGGCTTCGATGGTGTATTTATCGCCTTCTTCGTATACGTCGATAGCTGGAGTGCGGAAGCTCTGCGTTAGCCAATCTTCGTTGTTAAAAAAGCTCTCGATAAGATCAAATGGGCTTTTGTCATACAAAACTAGATTGTTCATAGTTACCCTCCTATTATTTAGGATCAGCAGGTTTAGATCCACACAGGATTCTATAGCCTGTCTGGAGCCCTTTTCGGCGCTCATCTATAATATGAGCAAGAAGCGTGCCAAAATCATATAAATTACCATCAAAATAATAAATCATTATGCAATAATAAAATGTCAATTATACCTGAACAGCAATACGACTGGAAATGAATATCAAGAGCTCTTATATGGGTTTCAATGAGACATAGCTATAAGATTAGCCCTTGGATTTCTATTTCCGAATGATACATTTGTATTGATATGAGACAGAAGGACTGTATAATAATGATACAATTTGCCTTCTTAGGTATCTGAGCTGTTGGTCAAATCTTATCTACTATAATATTTCGCCTTGCGGAAATCTAAGTCATGGCATACACTATATTCGTAAAGTTCTTTTAGGAGGTTTCCATGAAACGTCTAATTATCGCAGGGCTTGTGCTAATTCTCAGTCTGACTGTGGCATTTGGGCAGCAGAAACTCGGCGTGTATACAACACTGGATGAGCCTCTCGCTAAAGCGCTATTTGATGAGTATCAGAAAGAAACTGGAATAATACTCAATTGGCAGAGGCTTTCAGGCGGTGAAGTAGAAGCCAGGCTCGAGGCAGAGAAAGCAAATCCTCAGGCTTCAATATGGGTGGGAGGAGTAGGGCTCAATCACATTAGCGCCAAACTCAAAGGTCTGACGGCACCTTATAAATCCAAGATGCTCGAGAATACTCCTCTGCAGTTTCGCGACCCGGAGAACTATTGGGTAGGGCTCTATATAGGACCTATCTGTTTCGTGACCAACAATAAAGTTGCGAAAGAACAAGGAATTAAGCCTCCCACATCCTGGGCCGATCTATTGAAACCCGAATACAAGGGCAAGATACGCGTTGCAAATCCAACGACCTCTGGTACGGCCTACAATGTTATAACTACCTTGCGCTATATATTCGGCGGCGATGAAGAGAAGGTATTCGATTATCTGAATAAGCTCGACAAGAACATCGACCAATATACCAAATCAGGCGCCGCGCCCGGCAAGAGTGTGGCTATAGGAGAAATCCCTGTGGCAATCGGATATGCACACGACAATGTCAAACTCAAGGTCGAGGGTGCGGATGTCACGATCACCTTCCCCTCGGAAGGCACCGGATATGAGATTGCCTCGATGTCCATAGTAAAAGGCGGCCCTGACCCGGTAAATGCCAAGAAGCTTTACGATTGGGTGCTTTCTCCAAAGGCGCAGGAGATTATCGCATCGTGGTATGTTATTCCCGTATCGAAGATCGCCAAGAAAAATCCTCAAGCCTTCAGTCTCAGCGAGATCAAGACCGTAAATCAAGATGTGGTATGGGATGCAGCTAATAAAGATCGGCTTCTCGAGCGATGGGTCAAGGAGATCGGTTCCAAACGCTGATTTTTATTTCTGTGTGAGATCGCAAGCCGGAATATAAGAAAATGAGCCGGACCCTGAGGAATGGTATGTTCCCCAGAGGTCCGGTTCTTGGTATTCTTGGTTCTGATAGTCAGGAAGAAAAGAGGATCTCCAAGTGTTTACCAAGAAAAAAATTATAATGATTTCTGTGGTCTGCCTTATCTTCGCCATAGGAGAATATTGGATTTTCTCTACGATTCAAAATACTTTCGAAAAGAACACGCTGAAAGAGACGAAAGCACTTGTAAAGGGAATAACTTCTTTTGCGCCTTCGAACGATGAAGCTCTCTCTGATTGGATAATAGAGCTTAGTGACATCTATCCGGACAATCGCTTCTTTGCGATAAAGGGAGTTCCTGGCGAGGAGGGAAGCGAATTAATTGGCGGAGATGAAGCGCTCTTAGACCTATGGCAGCTTCCGGAATATGCGGAAGCCGCAAGTTATGCTACGGAATCGGTTTCTTACCTTGAAATATACAAATGGCCGAAAATCGTCCATTTTAAGGGTGTCCCCTACATGCTTATGGTTGCTCCTATACCCGATGCGGAGAATAGCGAAGCTCGGGCTACTCTTCTTGCAGCCATAAATTCTACTGGCTATGTGTCTTTTTCTAGGCTTGTAGATGCTCTTGCCTTGATTGCCTTTGTTTTATTCGGCGTTGGCTTTGGCATTGCGACATTCTCGCGCGATCCAATCAGCGGTTACGCAATAGTAGTTTTGGCTGCAATAGTGCTTGCATTCGTTGCATATCCACTCTTAGAGGCCGTGCGCCTTACCTTAATAAAAGATGGCAAATTTTCTTTCAATGTATGGAAGACCATTCTTTCAAATCGTCAGTATTTGCAAGCGCTCTGGGGTTCTATCCAGCTTGGCATTGTAACCGCAACGATTTCGACTTTCATAGGCTTTGTATATGCTTTTGCGGTGGCGCGCACCAGTATGAAAGGCAAAAAACTGGTAACTACTCTTGCGACCATGCCCGTAATATCACCACCATTCTCCTTGACGCTGTCGATTATCCTCTTGTTTGGCAAGAATGGTATCGTAACCAAGCAATGGCTCGGCCTTCAAAATATCAATATATATGGTTTGTGGGGGTTGGCCTTAGCGCAGACAATCAGCATGTTTCCTATAGCATTCATGACTATGCAGGGCGTATTAGAGGCGATTGACTCCACGTTGGAGGATGCTTCGCTCGATCTCAATGCTTCTAGATGGTACACATTCAGGCACGTTACATTGCCACTTGCTGCGCCTGGTCTTCTTTCGAGCTGGCTACTTGTATTCACCAATTCGCTTGCAGATTTTGCAAATCCCCTTCTTCTATCTGGTTCCTATCGAGTGCTATCGGTAGAGTCATACATCGAAGCGATAGGCATGAATAGGCTGAATAATGGTGCGGCTCTGTCCCTACTTTTGCTCTTGCCTACTTTGACGGCATTTCTGGCGCAGCGCCGCTGGGTGAATCGCAAGTCTTTTGTGGTTGTTACCGGCAAGCCTTCTACGAGGCTCTCTGACCTCGCATCTTCTGGAGTAAGGAAGGCGTTGACAGGCTTTGTAATTTTGGTAAGCGCCTTTATTGTCGGTTTGTACGGTACGATAGTGGCTGGTTGCTTTGTCAAGAATTGGGGTATCGATTATTCCTTTACTCTTGCTAATATCGGCGAGGCTTTGACAAGAGGAAAGCAATCTCTTGTTTCAACAATCACACTGGCTGGAATTGCCACTCCTATCGCGGGAATTCTTGCGATGGTGGCGGCTTTCATACTCGTGCGAAAGAATTTTCCAGGGAAACGAATCCTAGAATCTCTCATCATGGCGCCTTTTGCCATTCCTGGTACTCTCATAGGAATAAGCTTTATTCTGGCATTCAACAAGCCTCCTTTGCTTCTAGTCGGAACAGGAGCGATATTGGTAATAAATTATGTAGTGAGAGAGCTGCCGGTAGGCGTGGAGGGCGGTATTGCCGCGCTAAGGCAGATCGATCCTTCGATAGAAGAAGCTGCGGCTGACCTCGGAGCCGATCAAGCAACGATATTCCGTACTATTATTTTGCCGCTGATAAGGCCGGCATTTATTTCGAGTATGTCCTATACTTTTGTTCGCTCGATGACGGCTGTTTCAGCGATCATATTCCTCATTAGCGCGAAATGGTACCATATCACTATACAGATATACAATTTTTCGGAGAATTTACGCTTTGGGCTCGCTAGTGTCCTTGCTACGACATTGATCATAATAGTGCTGGCTGTCTTTGGACTTATGAGACTCTTGGTTCGACAGAGCGAGTACCTCGAAAAAACGATAACGACCCAGTGATGGATAGCGATCGGAGTCGTTCGACTGCAGAGCAGGGTTCATTTTATAGGAAAGGGTAGAATATGACAGCAAAATCCGTGCCCGTGACACTTTCTCATGTGACTAAGATATTCAAAGACCCGAAAGGTAAAGGCGAAGTGCATGCTGTTGAAGACGCTGACTTCGAGGTAAAGCCAGGTGAGCTGGTGACCTTATTGGGGCCTTCCGGATGTGGCAAGACTACCACGCTTCGGATGATCGGAGGCTTTGAATTGCCAACCAAGGGCAAGATCATCATCGGGGATACAGATGTGACTTTTTTGCCGCCAAATGGTAGGCAGACGGCTACCGTTTTTCAATCCTATGGCCTCTTTCCTCATATGGATGTGTTCGACAATGTTGCATATGGGCTCAAAATACGAAAGCTAGCCAAAGATGAAATAGAAAAGCGAGTCACGGATATCCTGGATCTCGTAGGGCTTTCTGAACTCATGCACAGAGCTCCTGGTAGGCTTTCTGGTGGTCAACAACAGCGAGTTGCACTGGCGAGATCGCTTGTGGTGGAGCCACAGGTGCTTCTGCTCGATGAGCCTCTATCGAATCTCGATGCTCTTTTGCGCGAGCAGATGAGAGTCGAAATACGCCGTATCCAGAAATCTCTTGGAATTACGGCTATCTATGTAACGCACGACCGTATAGAGGCTATGAGTCTTTCTGATAGAATAATCGTGATGCGCGATGGCAAGATTCAGCAGATAGGAACTCCAAGCGGTATATATGTAGAGCCCGATTCCGTATTCGTTGCGGGTTTTGTGGGCAAGGTTGCTTTTTTCCATGCTCAGCTAGAGGACTTTGAACCAGATGGGAGAGCTATATGTAGACTAGGGCAAAAAAAGGTACATGCTGGTTCTGCCGTAAGAGGGCTCAAAGCAGGGGATGAGGTGGAGCTTATGGCAAGGCCCGAATCGCTGCGCATTGTCAGCCAAGAAGAGGCCGTTGCCTCAGGGAAGGTCTTTGCAAAGGTCTATTTAGGGTCGAATGTAGAAATCTACGTAAAGACAGAGACTGGTGAACTGCTTATAGAAATCGAAGATCCTTTAGGTAAGGTAATTCCATCCGAAGGAGAAACCGTGTGGATCGGTTTCAATGAAAAAAAGGTTAGAGCGCTCCCGGCCGAAGAACAAACAGAAGGGCAATCGAAATAGTATCAATCTTGATGGGCAAACATTAAGGATTTTAGGCGATTACTTTTCTAAGATTGACACAGAAATCATGGTTTGTCTTGATTTTCTCTTGTCATAGTTTGGTCGACTATATCAAGATGATCAAGTATTCGGTATATGACAGTATCGACAAGCGATTGGATATCGGCGGGCTTATTATGGAAGCTGGGAGAAGCTGGAAGAATCACAGCTCCAGCTTCCTTGAGTTGGGCCATCGCGCGGAGCGATACAAGAGAAAGTGGCGTCTCTCTAGGCACAACAATAAAAGGCCAACCTTCTTTTAGAGCGACAGCTCCCGCCCTATGGATAAGATTGGAGCAGTTTCCGCTTGCTATGGCACCTAGCGTCCCCATGGAACAAGGTGCAATAACTGTGCCATTAAGGCGGAATTCACCCGATGAAATGGGAGCCAATAAATCATTGTTCTCATGCACAGCAATTAGAGCAGGTCCACCTCCTGGTCCTCCTTTAGCCTGTAGTCTTCCAAGCCAATAGCCTAGTGGGCGGCCTGTCTCTTCGAGAAGGACTCGTGCGCCCCACCTGCTCGTCACTACATGGAGCATGGCACCGCTTGCAGCAAGCGCGGAGAGTAATCGTATGGAATAGATTGCGCCAGAAGCGCCGGTGATGCAGACGAGGTAGCGCTTTGCCATGCTTGCTATTTTAGCCTAGGTAAATATCTAGCGCAATGCCAAATAAGAAAAGGATAGAAATAACCTGATTTAAGGTATACCCAGTCAGATTGTAATTGTTGTTATAATTATTCATTTCTTTTTCAGCTCATTCTTATGGAAACAATTGTTTCTAAACATTAGGATTTACCAGAAATTCCAAGAAGGAAGTGCCATGTCAGACACCATCATAAAATTGGATGCGGTTCAAAAGGTCTATTATTTGGATACTGTCGAGGTCGAAGCGATTAGAGATATATCGCTTGAAATACGCGCCGGTGATTTTGTGAGTATTGCGGGGCCTTCGGGTTCTGGAAAAACCACGATTCTCAATTTGATAGGCTGTGTCGATAAGCCGACTTCAGGCACTGTCATTGTGAATGGCCAGCGAACGAGTGATCTCGACGATGATAGACTTACAGAGCTGCGTCACCGCTCCATAGGATTTATCTTTCAGACCTTCAATCTTATTCCTGTCCTCAATATTCGCGAGAATGTAGAGCTACCTCTTCTTCTCGACGGCTTGTCAGGAAGCGAATCCAAGGCAGAAAGAGAAAAGTGGGTGGATTTTCTTATCGATAGCGTTGGTCTTAAGGATCGTATGCTGCATAAACCCGCTGAGCTCTCTGGAGGCCAGCGTCAGCGCGTCGCAATTGCTCGCGCTCTTGTTATGAAGCCAGCAATTGTACTCGCAGATGAACCCACTGCCAATCTAGACTCTGCCACTGGCGAAAGCATCTTGCGTCTTATGCGCAAAATGAACGAAACTTTTGGCACGACTTTTATCTTCAGCACCCACGATCCTGACATAGTCGAAGAAGCCGATCACATTATAAGGCTCAAAGATGGCATAATCGTAGAGGATCGCAGAATAGTTGAAGATCAGGATGATAAATTGGGTTTTCGGCCTTCGGTTAGAGCCACTAGCCCAGAAGCGACTAGCACAGGGCTTAATGGCATAGAAGCCACCGGCACAGAGGGCAGTCAGCCATGATTTCTGCACGTCTCGCATGGAGGAATCTCGGCCTTCACCGAAAGAAATCCCTAATCATAGGTCTCATAATGGGACTCGGAATTCTTATTCTATTTGTTGGCAACTCTTTGATCGATACGACGATCTCCGGCCTGCGCCGCATGTTTGTAGAAGGATACACTGGGGACCTGATGGTAACCGGTCCTACGGAATTCTCTACCACCGTGCTCGGCGAAACCGCAGGTAGCGAAGAAGTGTTACCTCATATCGCTCAAATCAAAAAATATGAAGATTTTTTGAAATCACGCCAAGATGTAGCCTCGATTCTTCCAATCTTGAGTGGGCAAGCATCCTTTGGAATTGGAGAGGAAGAGCTCGGATCAGGCTATTGTTTTGGAGTGAATATCTCTGATTATCGGGCTTTTTTCCCCGATAATCTGACTCTCATGTCGGGCGAGTGGCCGGAAGAGAGCGACGAACCATGGGTTCTTCTCTCCGAGCCTACCTATGCATTGCTTCAACAGAGCAGCAATACTGAAATAAAGCCAGGGACGAAGATCATCATGACTGCGCTGGCCAATTCAGCGGGCACTGTAATACGCGAAGTCAGCGTGAAAGGCATCATAAAATTCAATCAGAGCAATGAACAGCTTGCGGGTATCACTCTTGTCGATGCGGATACAATGCGCGACCTTTTGGGTTTTGCAAGCTTGCGAGATGGAGCTCCCAAGTTGAGCGAGCACGAAGCAGCCTTCTTAACGGACTTTGATCCAGATAGTCTATTCGATGATCTATTTGCAAGCCAGACGATTATGACAGAAAGCGAAGAGCAACTCGAGCTAGCTTTAGAGCCTTCGCAGGTAACTGCAGAGATTGTGCCGGCTTGGCAATTTCTCCTTGTGCGAGCAAAAAAAGGAGCCAACACTTCCAAGCTTTTGGACGAACTTCAAGTCTTTTCCGAACAGCTTGGAGATGGGGATCGCGTGCAGGATTGGGTTGCAGGAGCTGGAAAGGTCGCCAGGACCGCAGTAACGATTCGGCTTGTATTCGATCTATTGGTGGCGATCATTGCAGTCGTCGTAATCATGATAATGATGAATGTGCTTGTCATATCCGTCAATGAGCGACTCCACGAGATCGGCACGCTTAGGGCCATAGGAGCCAAGCGGCATGTTGTTCGCAGTATGATTCTATATGAGACTACATTCATGGCGCTGATCGCCGGAGCAGCCGGTCTTATTCTAGGGTTTATCTTGCTCCTTATCATGGGGAAAGTCGGCATAAGAGCGCCTAATCTCTTTTTCGAAGCTCTTTTTGGGGGAGAAATCTTAAAGCCAGTTATATCAATAGGAGCGGCCATTCGCGCTTTTCTTTGGATTCTGGCTATGGCCTTGGCTGCCTCCTGGTATCCGACAAGGGTGGCGGTACGAATCGAGCCAGTTGTCGCAATGAGAGGAGAATGAATATGCACCTTTCAAATCTTAAGCTCCATTTTAAGCTTGCGGCTCGGAATGTTCGTAGACAGCCCAATAGAACGATTGCCCTTGGGGGAGCGGTGGCCTTTAGTGCACTAGTTATGACTCTTATATCTGGGTTTGTGAGCGGAATGGATACGGCAATTCAGGACAATGTGACGCTTTATTCAGGGGGGCACATATTGATTTCGGGCTATACTCCTAGCTGGAGTGGTAGGCTTCAGAATCGATTCGTCGATGATGAGATAGCAACAATTGTAGGATCCGCTGTTACTGATATCAGGACGGTTTCTCCGCTTGCTCAGGCAAGAGCCACAGTAGTCTTTGGAACTCGAGAAATACAGCTTACGCTACGCGGTATCGATTGGACAAAGGATGAGCTATATCACGATTCCCTCCTCTTATCGAGCGGAGATTGGAAAGCACTCAACGAGCATGATAGAAGCATGCTCATGAGTTCTCAGACTGCGGATCGATTCGGTCTTGCGATTGGAGATCATGTGGTCGTAAGGCTCACCACGGCATCCGGTCAGCAGAATGTTACAGATTATACCGTTTCGGCGATCTATGACGATGCCGCATCTGGGGGCATGACAACCGCTTTTGTTTCTTTTGAGGATTTAATAGCCGATCTCAATATGAAACCAAATGAACAGCAACAAATAGCGATTTTTCTTAAGGACAGCACCAATGCAGAACATGCGGCAAAGGCTATTGCTACGGCGCTTGCCGAAAAGGGTTATAACATTGCCTCTGGAAGCGAGCAGGCAACTCAGCGCCGGATGAATTCCGGAAAAGTGGTCTACTCCATCTCTACGGTAAAAGAGCTTGCGGGAGAAATAGGCTCCGCTCTCGGCTCCATCCGTTGGATTGGGTACGCAGTGTTCATTCTTATGCTGCTTGTCAGTGCGACGGGTATTGCAAATTCATATCAGATGGTGCTCCTCGAGCGGACTAAAGAGATAGGTATGCTGCGATGCATTGGTTTCAAGAAGAAAGATGTGTTTGCATCTTTTATCTCCGAAGGTATTTTGCTTGCAGGAGCAGCAGCTATTGCTGGAATTCTATGCGCCCTGCCGATAGGCCTAGGTATTAGCTTTATTCCCTTTGATCCACATGGAGACTTTGGAGCAGCTCTGGTGAAAGGACATTTACGTTTTATTCCGACCCTAGGTCAGCTTCTTATAATCTTGGTGTTTATTATGATTGTGGCTGTTGTCGCTGTCTTTTTACCAGCCCGAAAAGCGGCTGAAGTAGTGCCCGTCGAGGCACTGAGGATTACTGCGTAATGCTAGCAATATTGCGATTGCGCAAGAACGAGGAGCGATTGATGTTGCGATTATACGAGAAAAAGACGAAGTACTTCCCATCAAAAAGCATCAGGGATATAAGCCTTGTAATTTTAGGGCTTGTCCTTGTTGTGTGTGCGCAAGCTCAAGGTAGCCCACCTCCAGGCGGACCAAAGGGTGGTGGAGGACCTATGGCTGGTATTGGGCTTCCACTTGGTTTTCTCGAAGAAGATAAAGACTACAAATTTCCTGATGATATAACAAAATATACGGCGAAAGACTTTCTTATGCTTGTTCGTCGGACCGATATCCGCTCGAGCTTTTACAACAGCGATATGAGCGCTACCATTACGACAGTAAACGTTAGTCCGACTCGCGGTACCTTTGTAACCAAGGAACAAATCTTTAGGCGAGATAAAGATGATGCATTCTTGATGCTCACCCTCGAGCCCGAATCCCGTAAGGGGCAAGGTATGCTTCGAGTGAACAACAATATGTGGCGCTACGATCCCACAAGCCGAAAGTTCACTCACACAACCCTTAAAGACACCTATGAGAACACGACAGTAACAAATAACGATTTCCGTCGCTGGCAGCGCTCGATTGATTATTCTGTGGAGAAGCTCTCAACGGGTACTCTTGGAAACTACAAAGTGATAATCGGAGAATTAAGGGCTAACAATGACGAAGTTCCATTCCCTTACATCAAGATGTATGTGGAAGCAGACCGAAAGATAGTGCTTAAGGTTGAGGAATACAGCCTCTCTATGAAACTTCTCCGCACCGCCTACTACACTCAGTATGTGCAAATAGGAGATTCCTTTGTGCCTACGGTGCAGATTTTTCAGGATGGACTTGTGCCCGAAAAGCGCTCTCAGGTTACCTATACCAATATTTCCACTAAGCCGCTCCCCGACTATTACTTTACCAAGGAATACCTCGAGCGGGTGAGCCAGTAGGAGTAGAGGAATGAAAACAAGAATAATTAAGAGCTTGTTATTCCTTATAATGACGACTCTCTTTCTTTTTAGCAAATCAAGTATCTGGGCTCAATCCTCAAGCTCTTCATCCAGCTTTAAGCCACCCGAGGTAATAGATGAAAGTGAGTTATTTGGCGGCCCCAAGGATATTGTAACAGTGATCGATCCTAGTGTTGCTTCGGCTGGAACCGTGCAGCTTGTAGAAGACACCAAGACTTACCCAGTTTTTTTGATAAGTGGATCAGCTGGAGCTGGTCTATATGGCAACTATACTCCTCTAGGGAGCAGTTCCTCCGATAAACAGACACTCTATGGAGCGGTGGATATTTCCGATCTCGAATTCGATTATCTTCCAGCCGAGAACCTGCATTTTTCCTTATCCAGCAATCTTCTAGCCGTGCCTAATCAGATTCTTGCTGCATCTGTCAGCGCTTATGCGGATTTGCGACAGAGCGATCTAGTGAGGCTCTATGCCTCGGGTTCATTCAAATACGATCCATCGTCGTATTTATCGACCAACCAAGAATATATCTCTCCTACCTTTAGCCTGGATGAACTCTTTGTGGATACACATATAGAAGAGACAGTCTTCTTTCGATTGGGCAAGCAGCGCATAAGTTGGGGAGTAGGGAATTGGTTCAAACCCTCGGATGTTCTTAGTCTATCGGCTATTGATCCAGACGACCCAACCGCGGCGCGCGAGGGGCCCTTTGCATTCAAGGTGGATGTGCCGATGAAGCTAAATCACCTTATGGTGTATATGGTGCCACCGATTTCAGATGATGCAGCTTCGTCTTCCATTGCGAGTAAGTACGACCTCGTAGTTAATGGATGGGAGCTCAGTTTTGGTGCCTATGCTCGGGCTGATATGTTGGCAAGACCTAGAGCAATCTTCAGTTTTACTGGGGCTATTGGTTCATTCGATGTATATGGAGAGAATGTACTCTTGTATGGTTCCGATCGAATCTATGCTAAAGAGTCTTCAACACCTGGGACTTACGAAGCTTATCGTGTGGAAAATGAGCCTTTCTTTCAATCTACATTGGGTGTCAAATACTCTAAGAGCTATTCAGGCGGCCTATCGTATTCGATACATGTTCAAGGTTACTATAATGGGATGGGTTATGCAGATTCAAGCATAATGCAGAGTGCAGCCGCCAAAGCAGCAATAAAAAAAGCGATAGAAGATGACTATCCTACTGCTTATAGTTATAGCGATAGTTCTATAGATGCGGGCATGTGGTATCTCGCTGGATCCGCATCGGTATCGGGGCGCTTTGGAGAAGGAAACAACCTCACCCGTGTAACAGGCTCCGTCTATGCTCTTGCCAATTTTTCAGATGGTTCGCTGCGCTTTAATCCGCAACTTAAGGTACAAGTAGGAGATGAAGGCGGAAAAGTGAGCTTTACGGTTTCTGATTTGACTTCTATTGGCGATGTTGGTTCTGAATATGCGAAAAATGGCAATATAACGACACCAGCACTCACCGTAAGCCTACTAAACAGCGAAGTATCGCTCCAGGCCTCCGTGCCCATAAACCTCAATGCGGATTATTCGGTCAAGAAGCTCCAGACTAAGTTCAGTATTTTCTGGAATGCAATAGAATTTTGATGCCAAGAAATGGAGAATCAATGCAAGTGGCCTGGCACTTTCGCCAGGTGTGCTTGCATAGGAGGGGAGCATGCATGGAAAAATCCTAATCGTCGAAGACACCAAAGAGCTCGCTGAGCTCTACAAGCTCTATCTTCAGAATGAAGGCTTTGAATGCAAGCTCGCATTCGACGCTGAGAGCGCTCTCCCTATTGCACAAAAAGAGGAATTGGACCTTGTGGTACTGGATCTAAACCTTCCAGGAATGGATGGCTTTCAGTTCCTTGAGCAACTTAGAAAGACAAAGTCCATGCCCGTAATGATTCTAACAGCGAGAGAGGCTGATGAAGATGTAATTTTTGGGCTTGGCGTAGGAGCCGATGACTTCGTGACAAAACCCTGTCCTCCGAAGGTCCTTGCCGCTCGCATCCGAGCTCATATGAGGCGTACAGCCACCCTTCAGATGCGACAAAATGGAAGCATGGTAAGATTTGGACCTTATGAGCTAGATCTCGAAGGAATGTATCTAACTAAAAATGCCGAGCCAATCAGTCTTTCTGCGCGCGAATTCCACATCTTAAAAGAACTTGTAAGCAATCCAGGCAGGCCATTTACTCCCGAAGACCTCTATACTCGCGTATGGGGTCAGGAATATGGCGATATAAGCGCTATCGGAGTCTATATTCAAAGGCTGCGCAAGAAGCTTGAGGACGATCCAGCAAATCCTTATTATATCCAGACCCAATATGGAATGGGCTACCGGTTCAATCCTGAAGCCTTTGTGGAGAAAGCATGATGAAGCTTAAGCTCCGAACACAATTTGCGATTCTCACTATAGCTGTGACACTTTTTCCTCTCGTATTTGGATTGCTTTTTTTTACAGGCCAACAAGCCAAGCGCGATCCTCGAGTAACGACACGACTTTTTATCGATGAGGTGGCAAAAGAGTGGATCTTGGACAACAATATCTCACTCGAGGATATTCGGAGTGCTGGCGAGCGGGTTGGATTGCCCATAATGGATGCCGCTCTGGTAGACCCCGATGGGACCGTTAGGGTCTCTTCTTTTAGGGACTTGCCAGTAGGAATCAAATTAGATGTTATCGATCTTGCGCGGCCACCTCTTCTTCCTTATGGCAAGCCTAAACCGGAACTGCGCTTTTTGCCTATAGATGCGAGCCTTGAAAAAAGCCCTCTTCTTATTTTTGACATTCAGCCATTTCTATCGCGGGAGGATATTCGAAACCGTAATTTCATGTTGGTGACGAGTCTTACGCTTGGAGCCTTAATTGTTGCGGGTTTTATGTCCTTCTTGATACTTCGCTCCACAGAAAAAGCAATCAACAATCTAATAGAAGACACGGCTATAGTCGCAAGAGGCAAGCTCGATCACGAGGTAAAGGGAAGCGGTGCGCTAGAACTCCGCTCCCTTGCGGATAGCATCAACCACATGCGAATCACACTGCGGGACATGATTTCCAGACGAATGAACATGCTCATTGGAGTAAGTCATGATTTAAAGACACCTATTGCCCTTATCCAAGGATACACTGACGCACTAAGCGATAATATGGCCTCCGATGAAGCAACAAGGATCCATTACCTCGAAATCATCCGAGAAAAGAGTGCGCAGCTCGAAGATCTCGTCTCGGAATTGATCGAGTTCATGAAGATAGATGATCTAAATATGCCCCAAGAGGCTGTGGATTTATGGCCGCTTCTTATGTCTTTAGGCAAGCGCTTTGAGGAAGATGCTCGTCTTCTAGGTCTTGAACTCCTATATGGCTTTGGACACTTTGATTCTGTTCTATCGAAAGAAGAACCAAAAGACCTTCCAAGAGTCAGAATGAACCGTGCGCTATTCGAGCGAGCCGTCGAAAACCTAATATCCAATGCATTCCGTTATACGGGAGCCGGTGGCCATGTAGAACTTGCTTTGGATATAAAGAATGGACAACCAGTATTGATAGTGGCTGATAATGGGCCTGGCATTTCTGAAGAAGACCTACCATACATCTTCGACGCATTCTATAGAGGAACGCATTCTAGGAAAGAAGCGGGTCATGGTTTTGGTCTTACGATTGTAAAATCTGTTGTTGACCTTCATGGTTGGAGCATTGAGGCTCGCAATAGAAAAACTGCGCCCCAGAGCCAAGCTAAAAACAACATGCAAGAAGGAAGCAAAGGTCAAGGCCTTGTGATCGCGATTACCATGAAGCCAGCGATACATGATTAGAGTCTAGAAAGGTTGATATTTTTGCTCGAGAATATCAAGGCTTTGGAACACTAGTCATGCGCTCTTTGGTCGACCAAAGACCAAGGGCTGGATTTGGGACAAAAAAGTATTCCTCGTCATCTAGAGTGTTGTGGAAGCCTGCGCCCGCGAGCCTGCCCTCGGGTAAGTATCTCGATTTGGCTTTTTCAAGATCGATGTAATGATAGCCGACAGACTCTATTTCTTCTTTAGTCATGCCTGGCCCAGGGGCGTAGCTTATAGTGTAGCGGCCTTCGCTGGATCCATGAATTAGATGGGCTGCAGCCGAGAGATTTTGCGATAGGGCAGGCTCGCGGGCGACAAGATTCTGAATCTCGCCTGAAGGCCTATAACCAAAGCTTCGTATCACGGCATCGATAGCAGCATCCTCTCCAAAGCTGCGAAGCCCGGGCGCAAGGATTATGAGCTCGCTTTCATCTGCCATGGCCATTCTTAAGCGATAAATCGATTTGTTGCCTAGCCATGTGCTTCGATATTCGCTTGGATCGAGCCAGACCACCGCTTTTCTAATCGGCTTTTCAAAAAGCGTTATGTTCAGCTCTGCAGAAAGGGTACAAGCTTCTTCGAAGCATCTTCTATCGTATCCAGCAAAATATCCTTGCTGTAAAGGCGCGCCATCTCTAGGCGTCCCTATTACAGTAAGAATCCAAGCTATTGGAGGCAATTTTGCCTTAGAAATACTCAAGGCCTCGTCGAAAAGAGCTCTCACTGGTGTATCTATACGCCCCATAATGCTTTCCATTCCACAGGTGGCGCCTAAATAATGGCTCTTATCGATTGCTTCTTTTCCTCCGGTGCCTACAAAAATATTTTTTGCATGGTTTGCCATTCCAGCAACCTCATGAGGCACGACCTGGCCAATCGAAAAGACAAGGTCTATATCTCCTAAAGCGAGCAGCTTATTTGTTTGAATAGGGTAGGAATATCTAACCTTACCGCCGGAAATCTCTTCAACGCGCTCTTCTGGAATCTTTCCGAGCTCGACTACATCCTTTCGCCAATCATGGACTCTGAATAGTGTTCTAGGCGAAAGAGGATACATCTGTGAGATTTCATCTGCTGTCATGGGTGCATGAGTGCCTATGGCTGGTAAGATCGCCGCAACACGGGGACCAAGCTGCTCGACCAATAGATCGGTTATCAGTCCTGCCTTGGAGTGATATCTTGTGATATCTGGAGGAATGATCAAAATCTTGCTAGCATCGAGCGCACCCGATTCTTTTATAGTCCTATCGACCAATCGTTCGAGTTCTAATCGATCTATGCCAGATTCTCGCTTTTTCTCAGCTATATTCATTGTAGAATTCCTTTATTCGAAAATTCAAAAAGAGCTTGCGTACCTTTCTTTCAAGCGACATTATATAGAAAACAACTCAGGAGGGACATATGCTGCAACTTTCTCGCTTTTCCATGGGCACTGGAGACCGATTTGGTCGAGAAGGAGAAGCTCAAATAGGCGCTTTCCAGGACTTGCGAGCTAAAGGAGGCGAAGCGGACATCGTTTGGAACAAGAGCAATCGCGAACATGTGCTGATAGGCTCAACGCCTGCAGACCAGGCAAAGGCCGCATCGGAAGCGATAAGAAAGACAGGTTGGGATGGAGGATGGTTCATAGATGCAGATCATATAACCATGAAGACTGTCGATTGGTTTCTGCCATACTGCAATTTTTTTACTATCGATGTGGCAGAGAGCATTGGAAAGAAAGCCTCATCAGATTCGCGATCATCTTTTTTAGATAGAGCAGCTTTTCTGCTTAAGGATAGTTCAGCGCCTGTCTGGGTTGAGAATGCTGATTTAGAGAGCGTAGCGGATAAATTCCTTGCGGCTATCGAAGAAGCTGGAAAGACTTACCGCTATATCGCAGCGAATAAACCTAAAGGTTCTTTTGTTATCGAGCTATCGATGGATGAAACTGATAAACCACAAACTCCAGCGCAGGTTGCGGCAATTCTTGTTGCTGTGGCCGCAGAGAAGATTCCGAT
>Ga0255346_1002617_pt1 | contig 22452 bp, 18 predicted proteins | sample wastewater_treat_FD_194410 | JGI IMG/M metagenome (GOLD analysis project Ga0255346, IMG submission 194410) | Wastewater microbial communities from Lulu Island WWTP, Vancouver, Canada - plant22 | ecosystem: Engineered > WWTP > Wastewater > Unclassified | place: Canada: Vancouver, British Columbia... | reverse complement strand
TGGCGATGACTGACATATTGCCGAATCAGAAAGGATGATCACATGGAATTCCATATATCTTCTCAATCCAGGATTCGTTATCAGTTCGATTCAGGTCTTTTCCGATATGACGGGAATGTAATTTTTGCTGATTTTCAAGCGGTCCGTGAATTTACTCAAAAAATCAACGATGTCCGCCTAAAAACGGGGAATCGCGAACCGGTATACGCCGGATTGGTGAATTCACTGGGATTAATCGATGAAATCATGCATTATTTGATTGATCTTTATCGTGAAAACTACGTGCCGGAATTGAATCAACAGATTTATCGATGGCTGGAAGAGAAGATAGGCAAGGAAGCTCTTAATGAAACATTGAAGGCTTTTTGCGAAGAATTTCCCCCGTTGAATGTATATCAGGGAAAAATCACTGTTGAAGAGTATCTCGATGAAGTGAATCCTAAAGGAAAACTTAATCGTTATGAAGCGATTGAAGAAATGCTCTTGCTTTGGATAACAAATCAGAATCCGGCGGCGATGAAACCCTTGGGAGAGTTGTTTGATGACAAACAGCTGGAAAACTCCACGGCTTATAACGACTTAATATCGGAAATTCAGGGTTGTTTTCAAATGCTTCCAAAAGTGGATGGCATGACCTTAGTGGATTTTCTGCTGGAACCGATCAAACAGCATCCCGATTCTTTATTTGATCAACTTGAGTTTATTCGTAGCCGTTGGGGGACCCATTTAGGCATTTTTCTGCGCCGGTTGCTGATGTCTCTGGATTGGATGAAAGAAGAAAGCAAAGCGCAAGGTGTCGGCCCAGGACCCGTTGAAATTCCGGTATATAACGATGGATCTATGGGAGCGGGAGAATATGAAGCTTTCAGCGAAGATCGCGACTGGATGCCGCGAGTGGTGTTGATCGCAAAAAATACCTATGTTTGGTTGGATCAACTTTCCAAACAATACCATCGGCCGATTACCAGACTGAACGAAATTCCAGAAGAAGAATTAAGCACTTTGCGTGATCAGGGATTTACCGGTCTGTGGTTAATCGGCGTTTGGGAAAGATCCAAAGCTTCCGCAAAAATCAAACAATATTGTGGAAATCCGGAAGCGCTCGCTTCGGCTTACTCCATTGCCGACTATCGCATTGCGGATGATCTCGGCGGCGAAAACGGATTTCGGGAGTTGAAGAATAAAGCCTGGCGATATGGGATTCGTTTGGCAAGTGATATGGTACCGAATCATATGGGGATTGATTCCGAGTGGGTTTTATATCATCCCGATCGTTTTCTTTCTCTTCCGTACAGTCCCTTTCCTTCCTACACTTTTAATGGTCCCAACTATTCACCCGATCCGAATATCGGGATTTATATAGAAGACCATTATTACACACGGGAGGATGCGGCGGTTGTTTTTCAACGCGTTGATTATCCGACCGGCGATGTCCGTTATATCTATCACGGAAATGACGGCACCAGTATGCCGTGGAATGACACAGCCCAATTGAATTATCTGAATCCGGAAGTGCGGGAAACGGTTATTCAAACCATTTTGCAGGTTGCCAAACGGTTTCCGATTATCCGTTTTGATGCCGCTATGACACTAGCAAAGAAACATTATCAGCGGTTATGGTTCCCCGAACCGGGGACGGGTGGGGCTATTCCGAGCCGTGCCGAATTCAGTATGACCAAAGCTGATTTTGATAAAGCGTTTCCCATGGAATTCTGGCGGGAAGTAGTGGATCGGGTCGCGGCGGAAGCTCCGGACACGCTGTTATTGGCCGAGGCGTTCTGGCTGATGGAAGGTTATTTTGTCCGAACCTTGGGGATGCACCGAGTTTATAACAGTGCGTTTATGAATCTGTTACGGGATGAAGACAATGCTAAATATCGGATTCTCCTCAAAAGCACATTGGAATTTGATCCGGATATTCTTAAACGCTATGTCAATTTTATGAACAATCCCGATGAGAAAACTGCGGTAGAACAATTCGGGAAAGGGGACAAATATTTTGGGATTTGTACCATGATGGTTACCATGCCGGGGCTGCCGATGTTCGGGCACGGTCAGATTCAAGGCTTTAAAGAAAAATACGGTATGGAATATCGTAAAGCTTATTGGGATGAGTATGTCGATACGGAGCTGTTGCATCGGCATGAACGGGAAATATTCCCTTTATTACATCAGCGCAGGCGCTTTGCGGAAGTGACGAATTTTGTTCTCTATAATTTTGCGACCGCATATGGTAATGTCGATGAAAATGTCTTTGCTTATTCCAATTACGGCGAAGGCCATCATTCATTGGTAGTCTATAACAATCGCTTTGGGGATACCAAAGGGTATATCATGCAGTCGGTTCCCTTTGTGGTCAAACAATCCGACGGTGAAAAATACACCACCCAAAAAATGCTTTCGGAAAGCTTGCACCTTCATAACGATCCCGAATGTTTTGTCGTGTTTCATGATTCCGCTAGCGGATTAAACTATGTTCGGCCTTCTCAACAGATATGGCGGGAAGGACTTTATCTGAAACTTTACGCTTATCAATACTACGTATTCAATGATGTATATGAGGTGAGGGATGATTCCGAAGGCACCTGGCGAAAACTGAACAGTTGGTTGAACGGAAGCGGCACATTGGATCTCAATGACGCCATCCAGGAACTGCTGTATCACTATGTTTTGGATCCCTATCGAAATTGTTTTAACGGACGAAAGCTACGCTGGTTATACGGTAAAATCGGCTTGACAATGACCGAATCCGAATGGCTGGAAATTCAAAACGGCACATGGCCCGATTTTGAAAAATTGATGGATGCTTTTGATATCTTTTATAACCAGCACCGCTCCCAAGAAGGTCTGTTCAACGTCTATTGCTACGGTATTAATGAATTTCTCGCCGACCCCGAACGGAAGATGATTCCCGGAATGACTCGCTATAATGCCGCATTAAGCAAAATCAAAAAAGAACTTACCGATTTCCCCGAACTTTGGATTGCGCTTTTCATCAGCCTGCAGCAGGTGCTGTTAGCACGTTTTGGGAGAGGAGAAGCCGGAAGCGGGAAAGTTGAAAATATTCTTGATGACTGGCATTTATACAAAGCCCAAGAAAGAATCCTTACGGAAGCCGGCTTCACCGATCATCTTTCTGTCAGTGAACAAATCAACCTTATCCAATGGCTATATACCACCTTAGCGGATTTTCAAAAATGGGATCTCAAAACACTGGATGACCGATTGAATGAGATGCTCAAATCCGACTTTGTCCGGCACGTCTTACGAACCAACACTTATCAGGATGTCTTATGGTTCAACAAGGAAGCGGCGGAAACATTTTCGGTTTTGTTGGAACTGATCGGTTTTTACGGAAATGTATTTGATCCAGCCGCATCGGCTTCCTACCGGATTGAAAACCTGATGGTTATGCAAAAAGCTGCCGAAATATTTACGGAACGGGTCAGATCTTCGGAATATCATTATGACCGATTGTTTGTTGAAATACCGTCGATTGAAAATCCGAACCGAACCGCAGCCCCACAAGAGAAGCCGAAAACGGATCCGAAAAGCGCCAGCTTTTCCGATTCCGCAGGTAAATCGGAGCGATCCGACAACGCGGGCGATTCTTTAAAAGGATGATTCTGGTCACCGGCGGAACCGGTTTCATCGGGCAGGCTTTGATTCGAAATCTGGTCTCGTTAGGATATCCGGTTCGCTTACTGATTAACCCATCCGGCAAATCTCCGCGGATTCCGCGCGGGATCGCAGTGGATGTCGCGATTTCCGGTATCGATGATGAACGAAACCTGCGGGCGGCGATGAAAGACGTCCAAATTGTTTTTCATTTGATCGGAACCGAATGGAAAGGGATCGACGCCGAATATTCGACGGTGGATATTCCGGCGGCGAAGACAATTTCCGCGGTCGCTGCGCAAATGGGGGTTGAGCGTTTCTTTTATCTGAGCCATTTGGGAGCGGATAAAGCTTCCGCTTATCCCGTTCTGCAAGCGAAGGCTCTATGCGAAGCGGCTGTCATATCCAGTGGTGTTCCTTATACGATTTTAGAGACGGCTCCGGTATACGGGAAAGGTGATCATTTTACGGAATCTTTTGCCCGCTTGGTCCGAAAAGTACCGTTTGCGGTCCCGCTGCCTGGATCGGGAGAAACAAAAATTCAACCGATTTGGATTGATGATTTGATCACCTGCCTGCTGCTTTGTCTGGATGATTCCAAGTCGATTCATCGAACGTTTCAGATTGGCGGGATGGAAATCCTTTCCATTCGTGAATGTTTGGAATTAATCATGGAACAAATTCAGGTTAAAAAAGGTTTTTTGAATATTCCGCCCGTATGGCTACGTGGGCTTTTGATTGCGATGGAACAGTGGTTTGAAAGGGCACCGAAAATTTACTTCTGGTCGGATTATCTCGCGGAGGATCGGATCACTGCCTTGGATGTACTGCCGCGGGAATTTTCTCTGATTCCAACGCGTATGAGCCGGAATCTGGGCTATCTGACAGAAGCGTCCTAAGAAATATTAATAAGCAGTAATTATATCGAATAAGTATCTAAATAAAGATAATTATAAGAATTCGGTAAAAATTACCGAAATATTCCAATATTTCCAATTAGCGAGTATAATACAACAATCTTAATAAAGTCAGAAAGGCTGTTTAATGCGAAAACAAGCATTCAGTGTTCACGGCCACTTTTATCAACCGCCGCGTGAAAATCCCTTTACAGGGAAAATACCACAGGAACCCGGAGCAACCCCCTTCAATAATTGGAACGAAAAAATTTTAGCACAATGTTACCGACCGAATGCGGAAGACGGCAATTTCGGAAGGATCAGTTTTGATCTCGGCCCGACACTTGCTACTTGGATGGATGAAAATGCCCCCGACGTAATGGAAAAGATCGTTCAACAGGAACGATCTTTTTATAAAACAAATGGAGTGGGGAACGGAATGGCTTTGTCTTATAACCATACTATCCTTCCCTTGGCAACGCTCGACGATAAGATCACTCAGATTAAATGGGGAATTGCGGATTTTGAAGCCCGCTTTGGTCATCAGCCGCTGGGGCTATGGGCACCGGAAACGGCTATCGACTTGGAAACTCTGATGATAATGGAACAATGCGGGATCTGCTATACCATATTGGCGCCTTGGCAGGCAAATACCCGTGTCGGCTTAGATACCTCCCGACCTTATTGGGTGGATCTCCCTCACGAAAAGCGGATCGCGGTTTTCTTTTATGAAGAGCAGACCAGTATGCGTGTCAGCTTTGATCCCGAGGCAACGGTCAACGCAGATCGATTTATGGATCAATATTTACTGCCACTTTATCCCGACAATTCGCGACGGGAACGGATGTATCTTATCGCTTCGGACGGAGAACTCTATGGGCATCATCAACCGCTGCGAAATAAATTTCTGCAATGGTTAACCACGGGTGCATTGGTTAATCGCGACATCGAATTAACTGTTCCCTCGATTTGGTTACGTGACTTCCCGCCGGAAAAAAGTATCCGGATTCGGAATAATACCTCATGGAGTTGTCATCATGGGATCAGCCGTTGGGCAAGCGAATGTGCTTGTGCGGAACACGGCGAATGGAAAGCACCTATTCGGCGGGCATTTGATCGTATCGCGAATATTGTCGATACGGAAATGCAGAAAGAGTTGGATCCGTATCATTTGAAATTGCTGGAATTCCGCAATGAATATTCGGCTGTGTTAACCCATCGTGAAACCGCCGAGGCTCAATTGATCCGGCTGACAGGGAAGGCGGTTTGGAAAGAAGCGGAAAAAAATAAAATGTTAAATTTCATGAATGCCCAATATGAGCGTCAACGAATGTATACATCCTGCGGATGGTTTTTCGGAGATTTTAATCGACTGGAATCGCAGAATAACATATTATATGCCGCCAAAGCCATCGACTACACTGAAAAAGCAACCGGATTGGAATTTCGACGATCAATCAGTCGGTATTTATCAAAAATCGAAAGTCACGATACCGGTTTGAAAGCCAGTACCATTTTTAATAACGCTTTCAAATCATGCAATCCCGCTGATTCATGAGACTTTCCTGTGTACGGAGTTTGAGTTTGGAGGGTTATTTCGGGATATTGTCGAAAGTTTCATTTCATGATGTGAAGGGTGCCGATTATAATTTCATTGATGAAATGTTCGATAACCAAAATCTCGGCTTTTTTATGGATATTGCTTCTGTCGATTACAGCGAAATCTGTTTTGGCGGATGACACCGGCCTTTGGTTGGACGCTGCCTTTCCGAAAAACGCCGTCGAAATTCTCGGCTGGCAGGAAAAATTTGTTTCGAATAAGGTCGATGCCGATTGTGCTCTGTCACTTTCCGTTGCCGGTACCTTCTCCGACCCCGATGCCAGCCAAGAAATCCAACTGGTATACGTGCTGGTCGCACCTTATCCCACTTCTAGAGATGTCGTGTCGTTAAAAATGATCAAATCTTTTTGGACAGGGAAAGCCATATCTTCTTTAAGTCAAATATTGGTTGATGCTGAGACAGATGCGGTTTTTTCGGCTGTTTGGGGTGAGCCGGATCGGGATCAGATCATAACACTTCCTGCTGAACGGATTCTTGAAACAACTTGGAGCCAGGAGAAAACTTGGGCGATTATTCCGTTTGACAAATTGGATCCGCGGTGGAAGGTTTTGAAAGTCAATAATGTCAGTCCGCTGGATTTCGATTTTGAGCCGGAAACCTATCCATTAACCGTAACCTGGCGAATAGAATCGCTGAAGGGAGAAAAGAATTGCCAAATTCCTCAGCCGGCCGGCAATTTCGATCCGAATAAATTAACGACATTGACCCTGACGGGGACGACAGCCATGGTACGTCGATTGGCTTATGCCATCGAAGATCAGGGGGCTGATTTTATCACTCGGAATATTGGACCGGTTCTCAGCCGTTCGGATTTTACCCATATCAGCAACGAAGTTTCTTATTATGAAGATTGTCCGCCGGGAATTCCGCTACGGCGCGAAGCGAGATTCTGCTGCCTTCCTTCCTATTCGGCGGTTTTGAAGAATGTCGGGGCGGATCTGATCGAATTAACGGGCAATCATATTTTTGATTGGGGAATCGAGCCCTTTCTGTTCACTTTGGATCAGTATCGGGAAGAAAACCTGAAATATTACGGCGGCGGGAAGAATGCCGAGGAAGCGCAGCAACCGGTTTTCATCTCACATCACGGGAATCGGATTGCCGTTGTCGGCTGCAATTCCGTCGGACCGGAAAGTGTCTTTGCGACGGCTACCCAACCCGGCGCGGCTCGCTGCGATATGGATCGACTGTCTGCCCAAGTCAAAGAACTGAAGGAAGAAGAAGGGTGGATGGTAGTGGTCACTTTCCAAAATTTTGAATATGATGACTACACCGTTCCACCGGTTGAAAGCCATGATTTTTATGCGATCGCGGAAGCGGGTCCGGTCATTGTCAGCGGCAGTCAAGCCCATGTTCCGCAGGGATTCGCATTTATCGGCAAAACTTTTGTTCATTTTGGGTTGGGAAATTTGCTCTTTGACCAGATTTCCGATATCGAACGGGATTCGTGTTTTGATCGTCATTATTTTTATGACGGGCGTTACATCGGAAATGTCACCGAGACGATTCGACAGGAAGAAACCATGCAGCCTCGTTTTCTTCGTTCAAGCGAGCGAGCCCCTTTTTTAGAAAAACTGTTTGGCGTTTCCGATTGGACAAAGGTGTTTAAATGAAAAAGAAAAGAACCCTACCGGCTGTTTTATTGATTTACTTCTTGTTCGGCATATTCGCTTTGAGCGGATGCGGTTCTCAACCCAAGCTCAGCGCAGAAGAGACTGTTCGGGCATTTATCGATGCTGTTCGCGCGGGGGATATAGAGAAAGCTTCGAGCTATCTGGATGATCCGAGCGTTTCTTTGACTGTCCCGCAAAATCGGTTGGGAGAGGCGATCCGTCAATCCATGAAAGTGGTGTCGGTGAAAGAGAATAAAAATGATGAAACTTCTTCTCTCTTTACCGTTGATGTCACCTTGCAAATGCTGGATGTTTTGCAAGTGATGAGCCGTGCTACCATGTTATATCTGATGGATACCAAAACCGATCCTCAAAAGATCGATCCGGAAACTATTCAGGATGATCAACGGATGGCGGCGATATATGATACGATTTTGAAGGAAGATGAGAGAAACCCGCTGCCCGTCAAAAAGACGCTTTGTATCTTTACGCTGCGGGAACAGAATGGCATTTTGAAAATCGTAATGGATGAATCTTTGGCGAATACGCTTGAAGGAAACATCCGAGAAAATCTTGAAACGATTCGCAAGATTCTTCGGAATCAACAGGAGACAGAACAATGAAAGAAAAAGTCCCATGCAAAGTTTTGATTTTAGGTTCCGGCCCGGCCGGGATCTCCGCCGCAATTTACACCGCCAGAGCTCGATTGGAAACGGTTGTCATCACCGGTCCTTCTTTGGGAGGTCGGATTTCTTTGGCATCGGAAATTGACAACTACCCCGGCGTAACCGATAACCCCAGCGGCACCGAATTAATGAGCCGATTTATCTCACAAGCCGAAAAATTCGGGGCGGTTTTGGATTATGACACAGCTATTAAAGTCAATTTGTCCGGCCGTCCGTTTGAAATCGAGACGGAGGGGAAAATATATCTGGCAGAAAACCTGATCATCACCACCGGTTCCAGAGCGGTTACCATGTCCGTCCCCGGTGAAAAAGAATTAACCGGCTCCGGAGTTTCCTATTGTGCAACCTGCGACGGATTTTTCTTCAAGGATAAAAAAGTGGCGGTGGTCGGCGGAAATAACGAAGCGGTGGAAGAAGCTATTTTTCTGACCAAATTCGCTTCGTCGGTAACGATCATTCATCGTCAAGGTGAGCTGCGGGCTGATCCGATTCGACTCGAAAAAGCAAAGGAAAACCCGAAGATTCAATATCTGATGAACTCAACCGTCACCGCTGTGTTGGGGAAAGATCATGTCGAAGGCTTGAGAGTCAAAAACATGCTGACCGGCGAAGAACTGGATATGCCATTTGACGGCGTCTTTGTATTTATCGGTCAAAAACCGATCTCGGAATTATACGAAGGTCAGTTGGAGATGGAAAAAGGGTTGATCAAAGTGGATGACCGGATGCGGACAAAAATTCCGGGTGTTTATGCGGCCGGTGAAAGCGTCGACGGCTTTTATAAACAGGTGGTCGTATCCGCCGGAATGGGTGCGATGGCGGGTATTTCATTGATTAAAGATCTTGCCTGATCAGCAACGGAAGACGGAAAGGAACCAGATCATGAATCAACAAGCGGAAGCTTTTATTCAGCAGAAGCGATTGGTTGAAACTTTTTTAGCGCTTGTACGGGTGGACAGCCCCTCCGGTCATGAAGCGAAATTGAGTGACGCGCTGGTGAAAGAATTGATCAAACTGGACGGAGACCCGCATCAGGATGAAATCGGCAACATCGTCGCCTATTTCAATGGGAACGGCAGCGATGATACCGTTATGCTTTGCGCCCATATGGACACGGTCGGAAACGACGTGGGAATTCAGCCCATCGTATTATCGGATCGGATCACATCCGACGGGACGACCATTTTAGGTGCCGACGATAAATCCGGAATTGCCGTCATTCTGGAAATTCTGAAGGTTTTTAAAGAGCATCCGGAAATCAGCCACCCCGCGCTGGAAGTGGTACTGACCGTTCAGGAAGAAGTCGGGTTGGTTGGATCGTCCTATCTGGACAAATCGCAACTGAAAGCGAAATGGGGACTGGTTTTGGATTCCGGTGGAAGAATCGGGGGAATCACCGTATCCGGTCCGACCTCGCGAAAATATACGTTTACGATTCTCGGCAAAGCCGCTCATGCCGCCGTGGCGCCGGAACAAGGTATTAATGCCATTCAGGCAGCCGCGTTGGGGATTACCAAATGCCCGTGCGGAAAGGTCGACCCCGAAGTCGTGATCGGGATCGGCGTCATTCAAGGGGGCATCGCCACCAATATCGTTCCGGATAAAGTCGAAGTAAAAGCGATGATTCGCAGCCGGAATCCGGAAAAACTGGAACGATTCAGCGAACAGATGGAAAATTCTTTTCGGGAGGGATGTGAGCCCTTCGGAGCCAAATCGGAAGCGGAAAAGAGCGATTCTTATCAGGGGTATCTGCTGGATGAAAATTCCGTCCCTTGGCAAAAAACCAAAAAGGCTGCGGAATTATTGGGTTTTCCGTTTTTTACCGAACATTCGTTGGGTGGAACGGATTGCAATCATTTCAATCAAGCCGGTATCCCGTGTTGTTCCGTTTCCACCGGCATGGCCAATGAGCATATGAAGGATGAATATATCCGTATTCAGGATTTATATGACGCAGCCCGGCATGTGATTACCGCGATAACGATCGCATAAAAAGAGTTCGTTCGGAATTTTATCGGTCCGGCATCGCTTTTGAGTTGTGCCGGACCTTTTCTTTACCGGTGATGATCATATGGGCCTGCTTTTCGGTGTCACCTCCGTCAAGTAATTTGAATTTTTCGTGTTTGCAAAGAATATTTCCAGAGATCGATACTGTTTTGCTCTCTATGAATATATTTCAATAGTTTTCTGCTAATTGTCTCTTTTAAAAAAATTTAACAGCGTAGATTTGTTAAAAAGTGTCTGTTATCTATTAGTAACTATCATTTTAGAAATATTTTTTAAAAGATCGACGGTTTAAAAATCAGTGAAACATGAAAAAAGAGGTATACGAATTACGTCGAAAAGTTAAGTAAGCGGAGAATCTGTTTAGATTGTTTATTCAACAGGCTTACAGAATATAAGCAAGGTATTTTCATCTATTCAAAAACGAAGAAATGCCGATAAATGATGAATCGGTAGAGAAAAAATGTACTCGAAATAATTCTTATCAATAAATATTGGCGATATGAGTTGGCAGATTCTCTCATTAAATAGGTTTTTATTATTACAGAATAACTTGACAATACGTATAAATTACTTATAATATTTTCAAAGGAAAATAAATGAAACGAAAAGACCTAATTAAACTGTTGGAAAAGAATGGATGGGAGTTGGTTAGAAACGGTGCACAACATGATGTATATCGGAAAGGGAAAGACCAAGAAACAATTCCGAGACATTCAGAGATTCCGGAAATTTTGGCAAAAAAAATCATTAAAAGACGAAATTTGAAATAACCGGAACAGTCGGAGTTTGATTAGGCAATGGAGGAGGCAATTATGAAAGCGGTTTATCCGATCGTCCTGACGAAGGATGGTCAATATTATATTGTGGATGTACCGGATTTTGGGATCAGTACTTTCGGAAAAAGTATGTATGACGCAATTAAAATGGCACGGGATGCGATCGGCATCGCCGGGATCGATCGAGAGGATCACGGTGAAAAAATTCCGGAGGCGACATCGTTTGAGGAAATCGTCAAAAAAACCACAGAAGGCATTGTGACGTTAGTCGATGTCGATTTCGTTGATTATCGAAAAAAACATGAAAGGCGAGCGGTAAAGAAAACTTTATCATTACCGTCATGGTTGAACGAAGCAGCAGGAGAAAAAGGGATAAATTATTCTGCAGTGTTACAGGCTGCATTAAAGAAAGAACTCGGTATCAGCGAAAAGGAAATTGAAAAAGAGTATAAACAATAAAGGGTTGCATTAAATAAGTTGTTCTTCCGAGCGCGGCGAAGTCGGCAACCATACGATGAGGTTATCGATGGCTTGTCGACTTTTTTATCGGTAATCGTACCGGTTTCGCTGAATCTGCTCTCAGCTCACAGACCGTTGCTTGAATCTTTTGGCGGTGACCCATTCCGTCAGCCGGCTGAGAATTACTCCGCCCGCAATTATCAGCCCGCTCCTGAAGGTAACATCCGAATAACCGTTTCCCGCCGATAAATCCAACCAGATCCCGGTAAATACCTGTCCGATAAATGTCAGTAGGGTCAGATGAAAAGCGGAGATATGCGAAACGGTTAAATTGCAAAGCAACACAACCGTCACCCCCAGAACCCCTCCAAGAAAAATCCAAGGGCGGATCGGAAATTCAATGTTGAATGGATCGCCGGCACGCCTCAAAGAAGCTGCTGCCAACAGGATTGTGACCGGCAGGCCCACCAAATGATTTACCAGCGAACCACGTAACGCTCCGACTTTCTCCGCCAATCGGGAGTTGACCGAACGGGAAAGCACGACGGAAACACCCGCGGCAAACGAAACAATCACCGCAATGACCGCTTCCGTGACTGTCTGATCCAGCATGATGAAAACGCCGATCAGCGCAAAAATCAATCCGGGAATGGAACTCTTCAGAAACGGTTGCTTTTTCATCCCGAGCAGGCCGGCGGAATCGACGATCAGGGACATGACGGTTTGTCCCAGCAATCCCAATGCGACAATGCTGGTCATGCTGATGCGCCCGAATGCCAAGTTATTGAACACCGTGGTAAAGACACCGATCGCTCCGCCCAAATAAATCCAAAGCGGCTGATGCCCCCAGAGCGGCTTTTTGGGCTTCTGAAAAGCGCAAAGGATCATGGCAAACAGAGACCCGACCGCATGGATAATTGCCGCCGCCGGAAATATCCCGAATTCTGCGGTCAAATGCCCGTTTATGGATATCATGACCGCAAGCGTAATGCCGGTTAAAAGAGCCGCTATCTGAACCATTTTTCTGTGTCCCTAATCGAAAGCATATCAAATAAGCAGCGAAGGGAGTAGGACATTTGTCATGGTGTTTTTTGCGTTTTCTGATCTAATAGAGAGAAAGGGGAAAAGATATGAAAAAAGAGATCCCGACCAAAAAACATCTGGAGAAACTCGCGGAATATAACCTGCAAACGATCCCGCCGGAAAAGTGGATGAGTGTACGCTATCAGCCGGGTGAAGCCATCACCCGGGAAGGTGTTGAAATCGAAAACCTGGCACTGGTCATCGGCGGAATGGCGAAAGTTTATCGCACGGCACCGAACGGCAGGAATCTGATCCTTTGTTATTACCTTTCCGACGGAGTGATCGGGGAAATCGAATTGCTCACCCGGCGGAAACGTGCCACAAGCACCGTTACCGCTATCTCCGAATTTGAATGCATCGCGATTGACAGTGAAATCTGTGCCGCGGAACTGAAAACAAATATCCCGTTTTCGAACAAGCTTGGGACAACGTTGGCGGAAAAGTTAGAACGAAGCACCGATAATTATGTGTTGTCGGCGTTGTGCTCTGCCGAAGAACGTCTTTGTACCTATATTCTGCAGAACGCTCCTACTGGCTTGTTTCGCGATGTATTGACCGATGTAGCCTGTTCCGTCGGTACAAGTTATCGTCATGTCCTTCGTCTGCTGTCCGAGCTTTGTAGCGAAGGGATCTTACGGAAATCCGAGAGCGGATATGAAATTATGAACCGCGAAGAGCTGATCCGCCGTTCTCGGGCAACGGCCAATCAAAAAAGCGGAATCGTCAAGAAAGAACTCCGCTAACCGGCAGCCGAATGAAGGTACCGTTCAAAATTCCGGAAGTATCGCAAATTCTGTCCGAAAAGGTTTTTCCCGCCGGATCGGATGATCGAAACCCGTAAAAAATCCCCTCGTTGAAGGCTGAAAAAGAAAATGAACCCGATCGAAGACGGTTGTTGTGATTCGAACAGCCGGGATTTTTTATACCCGAACGGCGGTTTGAGGAAAACTCAGAGCGCTTTGCGGTGGACCATGTATTCCGCCCACATGGATGTGCCGATCACTCCGGCGTTGTTCCCCAATTGAGCGGGAACAATCTGGATCCTTTCGAGCGGGACCAAATGGACATGTTCTTGGATCGCTCTGCGCATGGGCGCAAACAGGATTTCGCCGGCCTGCGCAATGCCGCCCCCGATTACGATCCGTTCCGGCTCCAGTTGGACGATGGAATTTCCGATAGCGATCCCGAGGTAATATCCGGCTGTTTCATAGATGTTTTTCGCGATTTCATCACCCTTCAACGCAGCGTTGAAGACCACTTCCGGTGTCATCTTGTTCAAGTCGTAATCGACCATCTCTCCCAAAATCGTCGTCGCGCCGTGCGCGATTGCTTTCAGAGCGGCGGCTCGAATGGCGGGACCGGATGCATATTGCTCCAAGCATCCGTGGTTTCCGCAGTTGCAGAGCGTGCCGTTGGGTTCGACGGTCATATGACCGATTTCTCCGGCCTGCCCGGAATTCCCCAGCACCAATTGTTTATTGATCACCACACCGCCGCCGATGCCGGTACCGATCGCATACATCACCATGGAATTGCAGCCTTTGCCCGCGCCGAATTCGTATTCCCCCCAGGTGATCGAACGCACATCGTTGAGGATGAAAGTGGGAATTCCGATTCGTTCAGTGATAAAGGGACCGACCGGGATATTGATCCAATGCCCCGGCAGGTTGGTCACAAAAGTGGTATATCCGCGCTCGACATCCATCATTCCGGGAATACCGATCCCGATGCCGTCGATATTCATCTTTCCCAATCCGGATTCTTGGATCAGGTGTTCAAACAGATCGACCATCCGCAACAAGACCTCTTCATAACCTTCTCTGGCGAGTGTAGGGACGATTGTCAGGTTACTCACCGTCCCCGTTTGCGAATTGACGATGGCAGCCCGCAGATTTGTGCCCCCTAAATCACAACCGATGAAATTCCCCATAATATCCTCCGGAAGTATTTGTATACAGATTGATTAATGATGATTCTACCCGAAACTTCGTTTTTGATCGGATGCGGACTCGTTTCGGGGGAAAAGTCGTTCAGCCGGTGATTTCGGTATGATCCTCCAACTGCCGGTTGCGAACAGCCGCCCGGCAGATAACGCAATCGCGACCGATCGTGCTGTTTTCGATCAAGACGCAGGGTCCGATGCGGCTGCCGGAACGGATTAACGTTTCCCCGCTGATCCACGTATCGGGGTAAAGGGTCACATCGCGTTCCAATCGCACGGAATGATCGATATAAGTCGTCAGCGGATCGATCATGGTAACACCTTCCGTCATCCAATAGGTATTCACCCGTTTGCGCATAATCGCTTCCGCTTCGGAAAGGTGGACGCGGGTATTCACTCCCAAAGCCTCTTCCCGATCCTCCAACACCACAGCTTGAACCGTCTTGCCGTCCCGGTTTGCCAATTCCACCAAATCGGTCAGATAATATTCCCCTTTGGGGGATAGTGTGACGCGTTTCAACGATTCCCAAAGCCATTCGGATTGAAAGCAATACAGCCCCACATTACATTCTTTGATCGCCAACTGCTGCGGAGAAGCCTGGGCTTCCTCCACGATGGCTGCCACACTTCCGTCCGCGTTGCACACGATTCGGCCGAAACCGTGGGAATCCTCCTGAATAATAGTTAACATTGTAAATATAGCCGCCGATTGTTGTTGTAAATCACAGACCCGCCGGATCGTTTCCGCTCGCAGGCAAGGCATATCCGCATAAGCGACCAACACATTTTCCGCCCGGCCTTTGGCGTCTTTTTCGGCTGCAGCGACGGCGTTTGCGGTACCGAGCTGTTCTTGCTGAACGGCAATATCCGCTCTGCCTTCCACAGCCCGGATCACTTGATCCGCTCCGTGACCGGCCACCACGATTGGCCGGAGAGAGGTAACTTTGGCGACTTCATCCAAAATGTAATCGATCATCGGCTTTCCCATGACCGGGTGAAGCACTTTGGGCGTGGCGGATTTCATGCGGGTTCCCTGCCCCGCGGCCAGAATAATCGGGATAATCGACATAGCGGCTCCTCTTTTTTTTGTAAAGTTCGCATACGGGTTATTTATGTTTGGGGTCAAATCCGATTTCCGATCGTTGGCGAAAATCTGATTCGCGCGGATTTCCGGCGGCCTGCTCGGTTCTCCATCCTCCGCCGGCAAACGTCAGCGGCAGATCAAATCGGTCATACGGATGACATCTGCCAGGTATTGTACATCATGAATTCGGATTATGTCTACGCCGCTGACAATTCCGGCTGTTACCGTTGCCGCGGTCCCCATCAGGCGCCGATCGACCTCTTTTTGCAGATAATGCCCGATAAAAGATTTTCGGCTGGTGCCGAGTAAAATGGGATAACCCAATTTTTTGAAAGCGGCCAAATCTCTCAAGATATCCAGATTTTGCTGCGGCGTCGTCCCGAACCCGATACCGGGGTCCAGAATGATCCGGTTGCGTTGGACCCCGGCGGAAAGGGCATGCGTCGCCAAGCTTTCCGCCTCCCGCAGGACTTGCGGCATGGTTTCCGCCTCCTCGGAGAGAGGCTGCCAACGCATCAGAATGATCGGTGCGCCGGTCTCGGCGGCGACCCGCGTCATTGCGGCATCCTTCAATCCGCCGCCGACATCATTTATCCAGTCCGCACCGGCGTCCAAAGCGGCTTTCGCCACCGCTGCTTTGCAAGTATCAACCGACAAAAGGGCAGCGGGATAACACTCTCTCAGCCTGTGGATGACCGGAAGCAGCCGCTCCCGTTCCGCTTCCGCCGTAATGGGTTGAAAGCCGGGACGGGTGCTTTCCGCTCCCACATCCAGAATATCCGCACCTTCTTCCAAAAAAGCACTCGCCTTCCGCAGTGCCGATTCCAGCGGATCTCCGGCGCCTTGCAACAGCCCGTCCCCCGAAAAACTGTCCGGCGTCAGGTTAATAATGCCCATCAGGTACGTTTTCACTCCCCAGCGGATCACCTTTCGCGATAAATCCAAAGAAAAAGGCAGCTTTCGGACGTTCTCCTCCGGAGCCTCCGCCAACAAAGTTCGCCAATCTTTCCCCGTTTGCGGATCCACTTCGTCCGGAATCAGCTCACAGAGGGGTTGCAGCACGAAACGGCGCTTAATCATCTGCGGATGGGGAATCGTCAGGTTATCGGATTGATAACACAGATCATTAAACAGCAGAATATCGAGATCGATCACGCGCGGTCCGTAGCGGAACGTCTCTTCCCGCCCCATTTTCCGTTCGATCCCTTTCAGGTAGGACAACAGGCTTTGCGGCGGCAGCGTCGTCTGCGCTTCCCAGACCAAATTATAAAAATCCGGCTGATCCGAATATCCCCAAGGTTGCGTTTGATAAATCGGAGAAGTTCTCAGAATCGAGACGGCCGGCGTTAACAACTGACCCGCGAGCGTCAAATTTTCCATTCGATCGCCCAAATTACTTCCGGCTCCGATAAAGACTCGATGCGTTTCCATCAGGCAAACTCTTACGCCGAACAGGCTTGAACAAAAGCGCGGAATAACTTCCGTTGATCGGGCCGGTCTTGCATCCTTTCCGGGTGCCATTGAATGCCGGCGACAAAGCGTCGATCCGGCGCTTCGTAGGCTTCCGAAATTCCATCCTCGCAATATGCGGCGGGACGAAAACAGTCCGCCAAACGGTCGACCGCCTGATGATGATAGGAATTGACCTTGAGACTGCTGGTTTCGTAAATCGCATGCAGCATTGTATTCGGCAGTAGCCTCACCGGATGCTCCGGAACCAAGTCGGGCGGCGCATCCTTCGGACGTTGATGGAGAAGCGCATGGGAGCATTGGGAAGGAATATCGGTAATCAACGATCCGCCCATGGCGACATTCATCACCTGTGTCCCGCGACAAATGCCCAGCAGCGGAAAATCCTTTGCCATTGCCAGGCGGGTCAACTCGATTTCGATTTCATCTCTCTCTAAATTGGGAACGGATACGCTTTCATGGGGCCGGCCGCCGAACCGTTCGATCGCCACATCTTCTCCGCCGATGAGCAGCAGCCCATCGAACATCTCAAAAATCAACGATATGTCCCCGAGGGGGAATTCGACGGGAATCAAAAAAGGAATTCCGCCTTGGTTGAGAATTGCGCGAGTGTAATGGGTATTCACCTCATCGATTCGCGGCTCGGCAGGGTTGTTCGTGAGCTCCTGATTACACACAATGGCTATCAGCGGGGGTTTGCGGTTCATGCATCCGTCCTTTCGAAATCGGGTTTGAATAAAAAAACAGGAGTGAATGGATCCACTCCTGAGGGTATCGATTTAACGAAAAAATCCGGTAAAAAGACTAAAACTTCTGTTTTAAGCGGGCGCTCTTACCGCTGCGATCACGCAGGTAATATAAGCGGGCGCGCCGTACTTTACTGTGGCGTTCGACGACGACTTTATCGATTCTGGGGGAGCGGGTGAGGAAAGTTCGTTCCACACCGATGCCGTTTGATGCCACACGGCGGACAGTGAAAGTGGAGTTGGTCCCGTTGTTATGAGTATAAAGGACAATTCCTTTAAATTCCTGGATACGTTCCCGGTTCCCTTCCTTAATTTTCACATGGACAGACACGGAATCCCCCGGCATCAAATCGGGAATATTCGGGTTAATCGGGGCTTCAATGCTTCTCAAAATATCAGTCATAATTCAATACCAATCCTTGCAAAGGCTGCTTCAATTTCAGCGCCCAAACGACGCGAAGGAAGATTATAGCATGATCTCCCGAACCTGTAAAGCGGATTGTAATATTTCGGGGACAGGTCTTTTGATGAGTCCTGTAAGAATACCAAAATCACGTCCGATCCTCAATTTTCGGCCCGAAAGATGCAACAGCTTTTCGAGCCGATGCTTTATATTGAAAACCTCTCTGCTCTTCATTCACAAGCGCAGATCATAGTTTATGAAACCCAATCGTCATTTTTCGAAGGCTTCCATTCTGTCGGAAGAAAAGAGGATTCATTTCTGCGAGCGAAAAAAGAATAGGTGCCGGCGGGGAGAATTATTGACTCATTTTCTTCCATTCCACCTTTTTCCCTCCATGTTTTTCCCGCTCATGATTTTCTTTCTCAAATCCCATGACCATTTTTTCGCAAACCGTACATTTGTATAAACCGAAATCGGATAAAGGGATCTGGTTGGGGGATCCTGATTTATCTTTAGCCCGGGCAGCAAAGTCAGCGGTAGGATTGGCAGATTTCCGAGCCGGTGTCGGAACAGCGGCTTTATCGGTTGGCGCAAGAGGTTCCTGCCGTGAAGGAGAGGATTCATTACGCTCATATGCCGGTTCAGGCAATTCACCGTTGGCAGATAACCTTTCCCATGCTTCCAATACCAGACGACGGGTACGATACTCGCCGAATTCCTGGATCTCGTTTTTCTTTAGTACACGGAAGGTTTCTCCGGGAAAGTCACTGGCGGCGGTGCGTTCGGCATATCCTTCGGGATCGAGGGGATCGGTTACCTCTTCCGATGGATCAAGAATATTTTTCAGCTCTCCTGCAGTCAGATCAGCCGGATCAAGGATATATCGCAATTGTTTTCGATTGAGTCCGTAAAGCGCTGCATAATATGCGTCCAATTCGGCGCGTAACACGGCTCTGCGAGACTCATTCCATTTGAACGGTGGCAAAGGACAACCGTCAGTCTCGATTGTTACCCATTCCGGCGGATTCCAATAGTTTCCTCCGTTGCTTTCCGCTGCGTTTTCTTTCCATTGGCGAAGAAATAAATCTTGCAGTGGAGATCGATCATCTTCATGCATATTTGAGCCCTTGATGGAAAAGGCGGTATCTAAGATCGTTTCTAAGACTCCTTCCGGATTCTCAAATACTTCATTATTCCAAAATCGAAGCACGGTAATTCCTTCTTTTTTCAGAGCGTCTGTTCGGACCTGATCATAATTCTGCTGCTGGTCTTCGGCATGCCCGCTTCCGTCGATTTCGATCGCCAATTTTTTTTCGAGACAGTAAAAATCCAGGAAATAGCCATTAAAGGGATGTTGCCGGCGGAATTTTAGGCCGTTGAGTTGGCGGTCTCGCAGAATCTGCCAAAGAAACTGTTCGGCATCGGTGCAATTCTTACGCAATTCTCGGGCTCGGCGAAGCGTTTCTTCCGAAAGGCGAACTCGGTAAGGGGACTGATTGATCTCATTGATCATATTATTTCCATCTTGAACAGAGCCCTCACCCTGCCCTCTCCCGAAGGGCGAGGGGATAGAGACGTTCCTTCCCCCGTCGGGGGAAGGGTTGGGGATGAGGGGTTGCTTTTCTCGATATTCGGCGATATCGGATGGCCGATCGGGGAAGAGGGAAAAGTTCATACTCTTTGGTTGTTGATCTGTAGGGTTCTCCGTATTGCCCTCACCCTGCCCTCTCCCGAAGGGCGAGGGGATAGAGACGTTCCTTCCCCCGTCGGGGGAAGGGTTGGGGATGAGGGGTTGCTTTTCCTGGTATTCGGCAATATCGGATGGCCGATCGGGGAAGAGGGAATCGTTCATACTCTTTGGTTGTTGATCTGTAGGGTTCTCCGTATTGCCCTCACCCTGCCCTCTCCCGAAGGGCGAGGGGATAGAGACGTTCCTTCCCCCGCCGGGGGAAGGGTTGGGGATGAGGGGTTGCTTTTCCCGGTATTCAGCAATATCGGATGGCCGATCGGGGAAGAGGGAAAAGTTCATACTCTTTGGTTGTTGATCTGTAGGGTTCTCCGTATTGCCCTCACCCTGCCCTCTCCCGAAGGGCGAGGGGATAGAGACGTTCCTTCCCCCGACGGGGGAAGGGTTGGGGATGAGGGGTTGCTTTTCCTGATATTCAACAGTTTTTTGATCATTTTTCTGACCGGTATACCGATTAGAAATAACTTGAGCTATTCTGATCGGAAAAATCGAATTTTGAAAACCGATGATTTTCACGATTACCTATTTGCAAGTATATTTTTGGATAGACAATGACTGTTTCAATCTCTTTGCCGCTGTCGTTTTACAATACCATAATCAATAATTAGTATGATATAGGAAAGTATTTTCCGAAAATGAGAAAACATTCATGATTTCACCTGTTAAATTGTTAACAAATCATAATCGATACGGCTGATTTCGGTTGATTTTCTTATTCGAATTCAACGAGAATTCTTTAAAAAACTTAATCATTCCCGCACCCTGCTGTGACAGCAAGAATCCGGTACGATAGATTATGAGTAATTATATACTCAATCGGACATCCTTTCGATGCCGGCCTCGGGGCGGAACGCCCGCGAGGATAACACTTCTTCCGATCGGGAACGGCAAAACGGAGGAAGTAAGGTAAAATTGGTAGAATGGAAAATTTGATGTCTGATTCTGAATATGAAGAACTTCGCCGGCGCAGACAACAGATTCTGGACGGCGGCGGAAAGGAAAGGGTCGCAAAACACCATGCTCAGGGAAAAATGACCGCCCGTGAGCGCATTGAAACCCTGTTGGATCCGGATTCTTTTCTGGAATTGGAACCTTATACTCTTTCCCGTTTTGATACCAAAAACAAATATTACGGAGACGGCGTGATCACCGGCTTCGGCACGATCGATAACCGCACGGTCTATTTATATGCTCAGGATTTCACCGTGAACGGCGGGACGATGAGCGAGATTCAAAGCCGGAAAATCTGTCATCTGATGGATATGGCAAAGGAAAACAAAGCGCCGGTGATTCATCTGATCGATTCCGGCGGCGCGCGCATTCAGGAAGGCATCGTCAGCCTTGCCGGATATGCCGGCATCTTTATGCGCACCACGGGTCTATCGGGCGTGGTTCCCCAAATCAGTTTGATACTCGGACCCTGTGCCGGCGGCGCGGCCTATTCACCCGCGACGACCGATTTTATCATTATGACCCGGAAAAAATCGTTTATGTTTCTCACCGGGCCGGATGTGGTCGAATCGGTGACCGGCGAGCAGATCGACTCCGAGACGTTGGGCGGAAGCGAGGTTCATCTCGCGGAAAGCGGTCTGGCGCATCTGGCAGCCGATTCGGATCAAGAGGCGTTGGAATATTGCCGGCGCTTGCTGGCCTATCTTCCGGATCGTTGGCACGGTATCAGCGCCGATCTTCCGGCGGATGACCCGATCGACCGCATGGATCCCTTTTTGAATTCGATCGTCCCGGCTGATCCCGCCGAACCGTATTCGATGCATCAAATCGTCGAAACGATCACAGATCGGGACAGTTTCTTCGAATTGCAGGCGGAATTTGCACCGAACTGCATTATCGGATTTGCCCGTTTCAACGGGACAGCGGTGGGAATTGTGGCCCAGGAGCCTTCGATAATGGCCGGGGTGATGGATATCAATTCATCGGATAAAATCTCCCGCTTTGTCCGAACCTGCGATTGTTATGATATCCCGATCGTGACGCTGGTGGATTGCCCGGGATTTTTGCCCGGTGTCTATCAGGAGCATCACGGGGTGATTCGTCATGGGGCGAAGGTGCTGTATGCTTACGCCGAATCCACCGTGCCCAAGGTGACGGTCGTGACTCGCAAGGCGTACGGTGGTGCCTATATCGTGCTGGGCAGCAAAATGATGGGCTCGGACGTGTCTTTCGCTTGGCCGCAGGCTGAAATCGCGGTGATGGGTCCGGAAGGGGCAGCCAAGATATTGTATCGAAAACAGATCGAAGCGGCTCAGGATCCGGACGCGGAATATCGCCGCTTGGTCGAA
>Ga0255346_1002616_pt1 | contig 22455 bp, 14 predicted proteins | sample wastewater_treat_FD_194410 | JGI IMG/M metagenome (GOLD analysis project Ga0255346, IMG submission 194410) | Wastewater microbial communities from Lulu Island WWTP, Vancouver, Canada - plant22 | ecosystem: Engineered > WWTP > Wastewater > Unclassified | place: Canada: Vancouver, British Columbia... | reverse complement strand
CTCTGAACTAAGGCATATATACCCTTCAAATGATTCTTGGCTTTTATGGCCCGATATTGCCATTATGGTACGATCGTCAAATAGTCCGGTAATATATAGATTGGTTATGCAGGTTCTGCTGGCGGACTGATTTCCAGTAGATCCGGCTGAATTGATAGACCTGGTCGATGAGGCCAGCGATGGTGTTCTGGTCCAGTGTTTCATCGGCATTAGGGGAGTGAATCTTCAGCTTGACGGGGAAGGGGTATCCTTCCGGGGCCTTTCCGTTCTCGTAGCGGGTGTTGTTGCAGAGTAAGTAGGTATTCCTGCCCAGATTGACAAAGCGGCCGCTGTAGGGCATCAAATCCCTCGATGCATTATCGAAGACGATGACATCCTCCGATTCGGTCTTGTTGATGGTGACAACATAGATGGGGATGTCCAGATCCAGTGCGTACAGTGCCTGCTCGATAACCTCAACCTCGGCCTCACTCATATCCTTGTAGTAGTGGATGATGAGCCTGGAGGGTTCTTCGACAAGGTTACGGAAGTTCAGCACAGCGTTTTGGATAGAACCGGCCAACTCTTGCAGTTCGTCTTTGTGGAAGTATTCGAACGAGTTGAAGGAGCCGGTGTTGTCGAAGGAGAACGCAGAACCGATGTACTGGACATTGGTGTCCATATTCTTGAACGCACCTACACCGATGACCAACTCTCGTTTCTCCGGCACTGCTATACGCCAGGGGGTTCCACCCAACTTGGCGTTGATGGCTATGGACATATTCTGCAGCGTGTATGTGAAACCGGAGCGCTTTTTCCTCTTATCCTCGTCAAGATGGGCAGACATCTTGTCTGTCTCAATACACTGGAGGGCGATGTCGTTATACAGGAGCAGTTCCTTTATGCGGTAATAAATTGCCTTCTGGTTCGTGTTTTTTGTGTGCTTGCTGATAGGCGTCAGGTAGATGGCGATGTACTTGTCGTTGGGGTCGAATTGCATCGTTCCCAACTTCTGACTTATCTCCGGAATGGGGTCATCGACGGATGAGAATGTGATACCTTTTACCAACGTGAAGGGAAGACCAAGATAGTGGTGTAATCCGATATAGTGGCTGAAGCCCGTGCCATATCCGTTCTTTATGTATCCGTATAGTTCAATAGCGAGGTCCTTCTGGTCCTCGTGGGCAATCAGGAATAGTTTGATATTGCTTACGTCTGGGTGACGGAATGGGCCGTGATTTATGCCTCGCTGAGGAACCACGTCTGTTTGGTTAACGCCATAGTTGTTTTTACCGAAAACCAGTTTCTTGCTTGAATCCTGGACTTGCCCCGCGCTTACGGTGGTGAAATCATCGGCAACGGAAATGAGTTTCCGGAAATCGTCTGTGCAAAGGTACTTTTTCTTGAACTCAGTTATCTTGGCAATGTATTTCGTATAGCGGTTCTTCTTGAGGAACGGATTATCCTCCTCTTCGGTTTCTTCCTCAAAGCCGAGGAATGCCGCAAGTCGATTGTTGACAACAGGATAGACGTGAGAAAAATCCACCTCATCACCTTCGTTCTGGGCCTTGCAGAGCCTCTCGTACTTTGTGACACTATACACCCGAGAATTATCTTTCTTGCGGCGTACAACACGCAGGACACGGTTCATCAGGTCGACTGGATTCTCTCCCTGTGTACTGAATGGATCTGTTGCGTCGTTGTGTTCTTTGATAAAATCGGCAACCGACTTCCGGTATACTTTGGCTGGGCGGTCATAGGAGATGACCAACTCCGGTGCCCGCATCTGGTAATTGTAATTGACCTTGATGGTGAAGCGGTCGAAATAAGCACAATCTTTGACCATCTTTTCCTGTTTCTCCTTCGTGCGTAGCCACACCTGGTTATCCTTGATGTAAGTGGGCTCAACAATGATTTCCCGTGACGAGAAGAAATGCTTAATCTCACGATTGTAGTAACGCTTGACCAGGGCGAAGTTCTTCAGATCGCCGAAGTCGATGGCAAGGGGAGTGAAGCCATCCAGCTTCCGTGTGAAGGACGTATAGATGGTGTCGGCGTTGCCGATTCCGGGGAATATCGTCTCGATATTGGAGGGGAATAATTGCAGCGTCAGCGGGGTAAGGGGTACATCGTCTCGATCTTCTTTAGAGAACCAAAAAGTGACCGGTTCTGTGGGGAAATTGAAAAGAAGAGAATTCAACCGCAGGTCTTCTTTGCTTGCGATTGGGGCATAAGAGGGTCTTTGATTGCTTATCATTTTGGAGCAGAAATAATGACTAATAATCAGTGAGTTATAGTAGATTCATCCGCCTCATTATCTTCAAGAGGAAGGCGAATGATTGAGCGCGAACCGGCTCGAGTTCGCCGGCATCGTAGAGTGCTTTGTTCTCTTCGAACCAGGCGTATTCCTTGGAACTGGGATATGGCAGCGACTCGTTTTCTGTGATGTGTTTTGCGAAACGCTCAAGCCGCTCATCCCAGGAGACTCGCTCCTTTTTGACACGGAGGTGGCCATACGTTTCGTCAATGCGTTCAAGTTCGGCAAGTTCTTCGGGAGACAGTGTGCCTTTCTTCTGGTTGCCTTTGGCGACGGAGTAGAATCGGCTTAAACGAGCCTCTTCGCCCTCCACGCCAGCCGTGAACGGGAAGCGGTCATTTGCCTTTATAAAGCGCTCCAGACGTTCGATGCTGTCTTTGAATGGACGGCGGCCCTGACGCTTCTCCTGCAGGACATATTCCTCGCCATAGTTGATGTCTGTGAAACCGATATGCAGAATGTCGCCTTTGTAGTATAGACCAAAGCGGTTGTTGGCTTCGGCCAGCAGATTGGCTTTGACACTGCTTTCCTTGACATCCTCCCGGAACTTCGCGATGTAGTCGCAAATGTCGGTGAGGGGAGCAATGGGCTGGAACAGACTGTTGAGATACTCAACGGCGAGGTCTCGGATGGTCCCACCTCGTTTTTCCGTATAATTCCATTCGGCAAGGGCATAGGTGCTGGAGCGGCTGACGGCGACGATATTGCTATTACGGAGAGCGTTGGGGCCAATCTTCGATGGAATAAGTTCAAGGTCGGGATAACGCTTGTTCAGTTCATCGCAAATCTCTTCTGCCGTCATCGGCTTGTTGTACTCTCGCAGGATGTCCTCGATTAGGTTCGGAATCGTCTTGCGGGCATTGGCCGGGAAGTATATCTGGCTGTTGATAATGTTATCGGGATAGCCCTTCTGCAGGATCTGGCGGCATTCTTTAACAATGGCGTAGAAATCCTCATCAGGCAGCTCTTTTTGAATCAGATTTCGAACGAAGGTTTCGAGGTCATCCCGGTAGGGGAAAAAGCGCTTCTCCTTGAGCATTTCTTCAACTGCATCAAGGAACTTGTCGAATTTGAATAGTTTTGCAGCTCGTTTGGACACAAGGTAGAGGCGCGTGGCGGATGCGGTTGTCTGGAACAACGCCTTCCGCGCATCGCCAAGCAATGTCAACTCGGAGTCAATCTTCGGAATGCAGATGGTGATATACTCGTTGCTGAAATTGACTTCTTCTTCCTCTCTAATCCGGTTGAAATCATATTCTGATTGCGCCTCGTATTTATAGTCGCCGAGCAGATCCAGGCCCTTGAAAGACTGAGGGTATTTGCCCAAGAGGTCAAAGCAATCTTCCCTGAGTTGCCGGACTCTTTCACGTGAGAGGTTGAGTGACTTGGCTACTTCGTTCAGGTCTTCGACTGGTGTGCCGTTGTAGGTTTTTAATGAACGCCGGATAATATCCTTTTGACGCTCATTTGTCGAGTTGTCAATCAGATAGGAGAGAGTGGCGAAGGCGGGATAATGGCCGCATTTCTTTGCAATCTGAACTATCTTTTCAACCTGCTCGTCATTAAGTTTCAATTGGAACAGTATCGGGACAAACGTCATCTCCGGCTGGGACAGGTCACCGTTTACATACGAATCAATATCCGTGAGTAGGACGGTAAATACGTCCAGCAATGCTTTCGATGCATTGTGATTGAGTCCCTGGAATTTTACGTTTTCACTTGCCTGGCCAGCAACGGTAAGATAGAAATCGACCATTGAGCCGTTGCAAGCCCCCAAGAATTTCAGGTATGAGTGGTATACACGAATATGCTCCGATTTCAGTCGTCTATCGATGATGGGTGCAGCGAGTGCTGCCTTCTCGGCATTGAAAAAGACGGCTCTGGTCCCAGGGTGAGAAACAATGCGGCGCATCATTTCTCCAAGCCGGACCACTTCTTTTGCTGAAACCTCGCCGATGCCCATCTCTCTTCTGGCACCTGCGATGTCCATACTAAGCACTTTCTCGAAGAACTCGCCTTCAGATTTGGAACGGCTGCGGAGTACACTTAGCAGAATGGCTGAGGCAGGGAATTCCAGCGTGACTATCTTATCATAGACATACGCCAGGAAACGAATCTCATCTTTATCTGTAATCTCCGGCTGTTCTACTTCCTGCTGAGCAGGAGCCTCGATTACCTCTTCCGGGGTTTCAAGTTCTTCGGGTTCGGGTTCAGAAATAGGTTCCGGCTCCGGTAAAGAAACAATTTCTTCAACGGGGGTTACTTCCATCGGCAAGACGGGCTTAGGATTAGCGTAGCCGTCAAGCGTGTCCTTGATTACACCGACGAAGTCCACTATCCTACTGTACATCAGCTTTGATGCTTCCGGACCGAGGCCATCGTATTTAGGCGTGCCCGAGTCGGTAAGCAAATAGCGATAGTACAGTACCTTAACGGAGCGCAGGCACTTATCCTTCCAATACCGGTCGAATACGTTTTTGAAGCGGGTATCGACACCGGACATACTATCAAACAGCTGGTCTGAGAGAGCGGCAATGTCTTCCTGATGGATGAAGGCCAGGTAAGCCATGTCGTCATTTACTACCTGCTTGTAGTTGTCCAGGAAATACTCTGTGCTGGCGGCAATCAGTTTGCCTTTTCTGAATGCGCGGCCAAGCAGCTGGTCTGTATCGTTGAGAAGGCGGTAGAAGAATACAATGTCGTTGTTGCACAGCTTGCGCTCACCGACAAGGAAGCCGGAGGCGCGATAGTTGGCCATCCTGATAAGGGAGGTATAAACGTCCTTTTGGAAGCTGTATTCTTCTGCTCTATCCATTGCTTTACAGTTTTACGCGGATGTTAGGCATCGGCTGGGAGAAGGAACTCTCCGTATCAATATTGGCGCACTGCTGTCGGACCTGGTCACGACGGTGTATTGCCGGCTGGAGGCAGTATCTGTCAAACTCCATCTTGTCGATGTCTTCGACGTTGGTGATGTGCGGGAAGAGGAGTTTGCAGTAGGCTGTTGCAATGCGTCGAACGGCGTTCAAATGGCGTGTATCAGCCTTTTTAGGCACCTCAATGGCATTGTTGACCAGTTCGGCGTATTCCGGGGCAACACGGAGTTTATGCATCACCTCGGAGAAGAATTCCACGTTGATAGTCCAGTCGCGCAGAATCATATCGTTGTTCATACGCGGGAGGAGCCAACCCTCGATGAAGCCGTGGAAACGGTCAAGGAGAGCAGATTCGTGGAAGACGCCCGGGAGTTCATCAAAGTAGCGGTCACTGCGAGGGAAGCCCTCGGAGGTCAGCTCGATGTTGCCCAGGAGCATAAGACCGCACTCGGACATAAACTCATAGTTGTCCACGGTGGCCTTTCCGTACTCGAGGTAGCCCTTCAGGATGGCCCGCATTTCCAGCGGATCGGTAAAAGTGATACTCTGAATCTCATCGAAGGACACCAGGTCGTGGTCGTGCATAATACCAGGAGTGCGCCGTGCTTTGTCGAAGAAGAGTTTGGCGCGAGAGACGGCACCTCCACTGACCAGCCAGGAGTACTTGCTGAGATTGCCGAAGACGTATGACTTACCGGTTCCCTTAGGAGCCAACTCGACCATATTGAGACGGGGCTCGATGAAGGGGAGGAGACGCGTTATGAATTCCAGTTTCTGGGTGAGGCTCTTAAAGGAATCCGGATTGTACTCCATTGCGGAGATGATGACATCAATCCATTCCTCCGTGGAGAACTCTGCGCGGAACTTACGATACAGGTTCAAATCCAGCTTCTGGAGGGGCTTGAAGGGCTTGAAATCGACCATTTCCACGTGCCCAGCAGTTCCTTCATCCGGCGGGAGGTAAACGACCTTCAGAAGGCCCCATTTTTCACCGTCGATCAGGTCGGAGGGATACCTTTCCACCAGGTAGGAGGGAATAAGGGTCTCGTTCGGCTTGATACCCATATCGGGGATCTGGAACTGAACTTTGTTCGCAATAAGGTTGGTGTTGACAATGAAGCGTGTGAGCAGGGTGAGCGTCTCGCCGTTGCGGAGACGAGCCTTCACCGCATTATTGTTGTTCGGAATATGCTCATCCAGGTAGCGGGCCAACTCCTGCTTGCGGAGCGTCCCGTCCGGCTTGGCGTATTGGGAGATGAGGAAGTCCTTCACGAATGAAGGGAGGTTCCTGCCCAGAAAGACATCATAGTTCTGGGGATTCTTCAGGATAGCGGCCGAACCAAAGACCGTTCTGATTTTTTGTCCTAATTCGCTCATTGCTAAAAGTCTAAGAAGTCGTTTCCACCGAAGCCGGTGCCATTAACTTTAATAATCTCGCTGTAGGAAGTGCCGCCGGGAATGGTGAAATCTGCCTTGTATTCGCCCTCTTCCAGGCCTTCGACACGTGCAGACCACTTGTTGCCACTGCGGGTCATATTGTATTCCTGGTCATCGATAGTAAGTTTCACTCTGGAGGGTTGAGGCATCACATTGACGGTGATTGTAGGGTCGGAAACCTCGATTTCCTTCGTGAGGACCTCGTATCGGTAAGTAGCCAGGTTCTGTTTCTTATTGGTGATGATGATGTAGGGGACCAGCACCTCCTCGGGAGTGCAGCCACCGTGTACCTCGTGGACGGGTTTGCGGCGCAGCGAGGAGTGCGTCAAGGCTACTTTATAGCGCTCGCCGTCATTCTCGTTGATATGGACCACATAGTCGGCATCGTGGTAAAGTTTGTTGTCGCCGGTGACGTTGATATAGCGTCCATCATGTTCTACCTTGGCATCATACTTCTTGGAATCAGCTAGACGTGAGAGGCAGCTGAGGCCGTGGTCAGAGACGATGGCGATGGTATGCTCGCCGTGGGAATTGCTTGTGATGATTTCCCACATCTTGGCGGCCAGCACCTTCAACTCTTTCACGAGAGTAGCGTTCTTCTTGTACCCGGCAGCATCGTGCGCAATCTTGTCCAGTTCCTCGAACTTAACAACATCGTCAAAACGGTTCTGGGCCGTAGCGGAGGGGATGGTGCAACGTGTGACCTCGGAATAAAGCACACGGAATCCGTGGCTGCTATCTTCGAAGATGGATAGCAGGAAGGGGAGGAACTCGGCACCCAGAGCATCAACCCAGTAGACTTTGTCGGGTCGCAGATCGGCGTTATTCTGATGCTTGTGCAGAAGGTCGTGTGTCTCGTTGAAGGAGTGGTACCAATCGTAGAAAGAGTCTCCGTCGTGATTCTTCTCAGCAATAAACGAAGTGATTGACTCCGTAATCTCATCGGACAGTTTGGCGTCACGGTATGCCGCCAGATAGTCAAGATGCCAATTATCCTTGCGCTTCTCAGTGGGCTTGAGGTCTGCCAGGTACAGACCGAGGTCGGGGTATTTCTCGGCTGCTTTCTCGAGAGACAAGCCGGTGTTATCCCGATTGGCAAACCAGGCGGTGATGAGCACTTTCTCGAAATCGAAGATGCCAGTCGTCAGGGTGATGGCCAACTGGGTGTTATTCTGGTCAAGTTCGCCAAGACAATTCTTGATGTAGGTCTTCGTGGACTCGTCCGTGAACTGATTGAACAGAGCGGCAGAACGCTTCATCAGCAACTGACGCTCAGCAGCGAACTTGTTTTGAGTCGAGGGCTCGCTGAAGTAGAAGATACGTTCCGCAATCTTGGAAGGCAGCTCGCAATAGTTCTCGTAGTCTGTAATCTCATCGAAACAAACCTTGAGGTAAGGGTACTTTTCTGCAAGAGCGGAAGACAGGAAGTAGTTCTTAATGAGCCAACGCCCGTAAGGCGTAGTCTCCGACTCAATCCAGTGCTGGATCAACTCACGCGGGGATACTTTTGAGAACCCGAAATGACCGGACACGAAGGAAGAGAAGTTAAATGTAGCCGGGCCAGCTTTGATAATATCGGCAAGCAGCTGGGACCAGAAGTCATCTTCAAATGCATCATAGGTCAGCGGAACATTGACACCGAGGAAGGATTCAATGTATTCGTATGAATTCTTTATATGCTCGAAGGTGAAGATGTTGTCGGGGTCGGAGTACTTCTCCTTGCGGTTGATCGGGCCGGAAGAGCAAATAATCTGCTCCTGCGGGGCGTGTGTCTTCCAGAAACGCAGCCAGTCGTAGAGCGTGTCCAGGCACTTGATATTATCGTGGCCGGCGAACGCATTCGACTCGTTTTTGATGGTAGTAAGGAAGACTTTGGTCTTGTGCTCTTCGGTCAGGTAAGCCCAGATAGGGGCACTTTCCTCTATACGGGCAAAACTGCTGAGAAAACCACTGAATCGATTCTGCAGGCCAATCAGAGGAATATAGATGCGCTTTTCGGGGTGGTCAATATCCTCCGTGTTTATCATTATCTCATTGAAAAAACCACGGAAGTCAGTGTCGGTATAGAAACGGACCAATTCCGAGAAAGGCGTAACTAAAGATGTTACCTTGAGCCTTTCTATCGTGCGGCATAGCTCGTCGGTTGTAATCCAACGCTCGTGGTTGTCTTCAATCAACTCCTCCAGGTTAAACGGCTGTACTCCCAAAATGGGTAAATCTTTCGCCAACTGATGCCAGACATCGAAGTTGTTGAGCATGATGAAGCGGACAGGGTACCGGCAGCGAAGCGGGTCTCCGTCCTTCATGTCGCGCTTGATTTCGTCAAGCAGCGCATCGTAGGAGTCGAAACGGATGATTTTCTCTGATGCGTCCATAGGTTACGAAAGATAGTTGGTTATGAATTCTGCCACTTCCGGATTGGCCTCGATGATGTCGAGGACCACCTTCTGCCACAGAACACCGGGCATATTGGCTTCTTTAACCAGATTCTTGGCCTTCTTTACGGTATCCTGGTCAACCGGCTTCTTGACCGGTTCCGGTGCAGGGGTAACGGGAGCATCGCCGGGATATGCCGGGGCGGCGCCACCGGGAGTATCGGGTGAGGCGGGTTTTGTAGGCTGGGCCGGTTTCTGGGCATCTACTTTGCCAATATAGAAGTTCAGCACACACTCGCGAACATCGGATTCCTTGCGGAAAGCGACCTCGGACTGAAGATGTGAGATTTCCTCTATCAGTTCGTTCCACCAATCCCGCTGGATCTTGACGTTCTTCATTGAGTTGATGAAGTTCAGGAAACCGTTCTCGTAATTGTTGGGGTTGGAAACGAGCTGTGCAATGTCCATCTTCTCGCCGTTCACAAGGCGATAGAGGTTCTTAATTTTGGCAATATCGGGATTCTGGTCCGACTCAAGCACCTCGATAAGGAGTTTGATGATGGCGGAACGGTTCTCGTTGATGTTGTCGCAGTAGGTGAGTACCCAGAGCGGGTACTTTGACTTCTGCATACAGAACTCGTTGATGCCCCAGCGGACATTGCTAAGGCTCTTCACTTCGGGAATATCCTTGATGAACTGGAGCTGGAACACGTCGTACAGCAACTGCGTGAGTTCACTCTCTTCCTTGGAACCAAAGCGAAGCATCAGTTTGTTGCTGGCCTCTGAATGACCGTCATTCCACATCTTGAACAGTTCCACAATCATTTCCGAGAGTTTCTCGTCGGATATAGGCTGGGAGATGGTGGTGACAAAGAGATCAGCCTTATGTTTGCGCAGCGCGTAGGCGAAAGCAACCCAGTTAGCACGGGAAGGGAAGAACCCGAACGGAGGGCGCATCAGCGGGGCAAATATCTCGGAGAGGGAGAACTTGTCCACGTATTTCTTCTTGGCATCTTCGATGCACTGATCGACCTCCTGGCAGACCTGGGCAATCCAAGCCTCGCCGGTAATGGCAGCCGAGGTAAGTTTGCACTCTTCATCAACAAGATGGTTGTCGTTTTCTTCGAAGATGTACTTGGCCGGAATATCGGAGCCGGAGAACTTCACCAGTTTGTCACGGGTAGGAGACTGGAGCATCTGGAGCACCAGGGCGGGGAAGTTCTTGTTCGCAAGGAAGGTATTGGCAACGCCAGTGCGATATGCCTTGATGGCCTCCATGCCCTTCGGGAAAACCCTGAAACTGAACTTCTTATTGATGAGTGCGTAGATGTTGCCGACAATACCTTCACGGGTCTGCTCGCCGTTGAAATAAAGGCTGAAGGAGCCGTTGACAAGCCGGTTGCCCCACTTGTTTATCAACTGCTTGGCAGCCAGCTCGCTTTCTTTCTCGATTGACTCCTGATAGTGGCTCTTAGCAACGTTGTGGTTGGCAATCAGGTCGATGAATTTTGTGCGAGCCTCGCTGGAGAGCACCTCGTCCGGAATGATATGGATGGAGTTGAGGAATTCCGAAGAGAAGTCTTTTACGCGGTTCTCGAAGGCCCGGCGCTCCTCTTCCGTTACAGCCAGATAGATGGCTACGTGAAGAGTGTTCGGTTTCTCCGAGGTGTATTTATTCAGCTTGGCGCGAACGACGGATTCCTGGTCTGAGCAGGAGAATAACTGCGGCTCGCACTTGCGGATAAGGTAGTCGCCTACGGTAAAGAGTTTGGTAATATTCGTCTTGGCGGCAAAGTTGTAACCCAGGAAGTCGTTGGCAGTCTTGAACTGGGCGGCCACTTTCTCTTTCTCCTTGGCAATCTCTGCCGGGTTGAGGGAACTGACGGAAATCTTGAACTCACCGAATACGTCGCGGGCAATGATCTGGTTGGTGTCCAGGAAGCGCAGGATGTCATCCATCTTAGGCTCCAGTCGGTCATAGGCAAAGAGACCACGGATACTCTTCTCGTTGGGCGAGATACGTGCGATGATGTCCGTACTCTTGGTGGCGAACTGGGTGGAAAGGGTGTTCAACAGGAGGATACCTTTATACACACGCACGTAGTCGTCACCGGCTTCCTGTACCCGATGGATATGGTTCTGGTAGTTCGATGTGAAAGCGCCACACAGCGGATTGGCGGCGAAACTGTCGAGGAAGAAGTCCCAGAGCCATTCCGCAGTGAGGAGGCCGCGCAGTTCATAGACGGATTCGTCGGTGATGAACTTGCGGAAGCCCTTCTTATCGTCGTTCATGAAGTTTACGACGGAACGGTTGGCGGAACCAACATAGTCGGAGAGTTTCGAGCAGAGGAAGGCGCTGTAGGGGTGCATCGGGAAGAGTTCCAGGATGCTCTTGCGCTCATCCTCAACGCCACCTTCGCACAGGTAATCTATGAGTTCGTTCAGCTTGACCGTGCGGTTGTAACGAAGCTGAGCGTAATCATCGTCACCCTGAATGTCGAAGGTGTGGCGCATAACCTTGTACGTGGAAACCTCATCCATCATATAGCGGATGGTGTAGAAGCGGTCGTTCATCGTCTTGACATCCTCGCGCTTACTGCCAGAGGTTACCTGGTCTTCCACGCGGTGGGAAATCAGGAAGAGGAAGAGATTGCAACTCTGCGACTTCTCGGCGATATTCTGGAGCACGTTGATGCGGTCGCTGCCGATGGCTTCCATGATGGAGGTAAACTCATCCCAGAAGATAATCAGGCCGTCTGCGATTCCTTCGGCTTCAATGGCGTGTTCCACCTCGGCAAGCCACTCACTGACGTTCTTTGTGGTAAGCGGAACACCTACGGTCTTATAGAGAGCCTCTTCCAGCTCCATATAGGCCTGGATATTATTGTCCTTCAGCAGGGAAATGACCGATTCCGGGGTAGGGGCGATGTCCTTGAGGTCCTCGTGCTTATCGATGGCATCCTGCGTGTATTGCATATGCTCCTCGACGTATTGCACGGCGCTCTCGAAGTCAGACTTGACCACGATGTCGGAATGACCGGCAGCATCAAGTGCCTCCTTTACCTGGCGCTGCAGGGACAGGGAGAAGCGGGGAAGATCGTATGCACCCTCGACACCTTTGATGACCACGGAGAAGAACCGCTTATTCTTGCGGAAGTTGTCCACCTGGGCGCGAAGGCTCGGGTCTTCTATCTTGTTGAAATAGAAGTTCACGTCCTCGTACTTGTCACATAGAAGGTGACGGACAACGGAACTGGCGTGGGATTTACCAGTTCCGAAGGTGCCTTGAACCCAAATACTCTTACGCTTGAACTTGTCGGACGAAGACACGGCTGTCATCGTCTGCTGCAAAAGGTCGCAAAACTGGTTCGTGGGTATAAAAGAAGCCCATAGACGATTGCTTGACTCTGCCGTGATGTCGTACACCGGCAGGTAGTTTTGCATCTGTATAAAATCGGAATAGCTTGCCATAATATCGCGTCTGAGTTGGTTCTACTAAAGCATCATCTTGATTATGTCGGCAGAAGAGATGTCCTCACGGAGATTGATGTTGTCGAGGCCCAGGTTGAGCTGGACGTTGAGGACGTGGTTCCGTTCCTCTTGCAGGGTACGCAGGATACGTTCGAACACCGGGCGGTCAAGGCCGAACTCACGATAAATACCCTCGGTCTGACTATCCGAGAAAAACTCGGATACTGTAAGCGAACGGCGGTCTTTTTTCTCTGCGTACAGGTACAGGGAATAAGCAACGGCAGCAATGGACACGTCGTTGTAGGTCTTACGCATGACTGCCAGTTTTCCGCTTTCTTTTGCCAAAGCCACAAGCTGAGGGTCGCTGCTCAAAGAACTCTCCTTGAAGGTATTGATGAGGGAGTTCAGCGGATTACTTAACGTGCGTCCCTTGAGTTCAGGATAGGAATCCTGGAGAATAACATCCATTTCCGCTCTGGCATACAACCGCTCAAAACCAATGGAGGAATGGAACCAGTGGCAAATCTCAGAATTGGCGCATAGGTTAATGAAAATGATCTCCCATACGATTTTCGGATTCGAGGGGTAGAGAGACATTAACTTCATGCCAATTTCAGAAATCTCCTTGGTGTCTTCCTTGAGAATCTTTGCCTCCCGTAGCCAGTTAGTAAACGGAGGGATTTGATAATCCATATTAAGGCCGTGCTCCTCGTTATCGAAGAAGGTCTCATAACTGTCAAAATACTTGCGAAGCCAGTTCTCGCGTAAGCCCATGCCATCGTTGTAACGATTGATGCCGGATTTGGTCTGTTTCATATTGCTGGTGTTATTATTTGTCGGATTGTCGCCGTATGATGCGCTAACGGACGCTGCTGTAATACATCCCTTTTCATTAAAGTCAAGGCACTTGTAGCAGTGAACGCATTTATTCTTATCCACAGAAGCGATAGGAGTAACCGCCAGAGCGCCAGTAGGGCACTCGACCTCGCACACCTCGCAGTGGACACAATATGTGGTCTTGAATAGAATCTTCTTTAGACGGCTGATAAGAATAACATCGCCGCCGGTATCACCAAATTCAAAGGATAGAGAGTCGTCCTTGAAGAATTGAATCTTAAACGTATAGACGACTTTGTTGTATTTCAGTTTGCCATCTATAACATTGTCGGATTGGGTATATGTGTATGGTCCAAGAATCTTGAGCCAGGTCAGCAAACTCTCTTTTGGATTATGGAGGATAGCCTTAAAGGACGGATTGATGGAAACGACGTTAACGGTAGATTTTACTTTCAAATCACGACCACCGGCCCTCATCTTCCAGCGCCCAGTCTTAATATAGTTCTGTACGCCTTCCACATTATTGGAATGGAGACTATTCTCAATCCAAGAAATAAACGGCTTGATGGTCTCGGGATAGAGTTTCCCGCACAAATCTTCACTCCAGCCTGATGAGTAGGGGCAGAGAATACATCCTACACGAGACAGGCCTTTCCGGTAAGATTTATTGAAAGGAAGGCCATACATAAGAATGTAAAGATAAATCTCCGAGGAGTTCCATTCGAGAATAGGGCTCACGTTAATCATGTTATTATGCTTAACGTTCTTACCAATCCTGGAACGGCCTGAACGACTTACGCTTTCCTCAGCACGGACACCATCAAACAACAGCACATGAGGCTGTTTCTTGCCACCGTTCAACTCCTTCAGTTTTCTTGCCAGGGGAGCAGATTTCATCACGCTACAGCACCACCGGTGTATACGGCTTGGCGAACCAAGATTGTCCCAGTAGTACATAATTGACTGCTCGTTTTTTGCGATATGAAATGCCAACTTGGGGTAGCGTTCTGTATAGAAACGTTTGGTCTCTTCATACAGCTCAAGAGATGTTGGCAGTTCATAACCGGTATCGGAATAGATGACCAGAAAATCCGTGTTTGGAACAACGCGAGCAACAAGATCCAGAAGAACCTGAGAGTCCTTGCCACCGGAGAAAGAAACGACAAATTCGTCAATCTTACTTGCCAGTACAGCACCTTTTCCTTTCGCGTTTGCCTCGCTCTCGGGCATAATGTCGAAACTATCGCAGTCTTCCTTCACGACTACCTGCTTCTCGCCGGTCTTCTTTTCCAGGCGGGCAGCCAGGGCTTGGAAGTCGATGTCGGGATTAGTCTCAGATGCCTTCGTAATGCCCTTGTAGCGGCGATATACGCTGTTGATGAACTCCATTGCCTCGTGTTCGATTAGGAACATTGTGTCGGCATTTGCATCGCGCAGCGCTTCTATATCAATAGGGGTAAGGATGATATTCTTGCCTTCGGGTGTCAGAACAATCTCCGGGTCATCGTACAGATTCCCTCCTTTTACCTCCATCACAAGAACGCCACAGTAGAAGTAGCGACGGTCACAAGCCCAGAGAAGGGGAGCATCAGCGTGGGGGTAGGTCCAGCCCATGTGGTTCAGCCCGAGCAGATCCAATTCTTCCCAGAAAACTGGCCTGGGGGCGATTGCAAGGGCTTCTCCAGCTGATGACATTGTGAGTGTCACTCCGTTATGTGGTTTGTCCCAGACGATTTTAAACATAATTTTGTCCTGTTTGTTACGGCAAATATAGAGAATAATTTGGTATTTACAAAATTTGTGGTTTTATTTTTATAAAAATTATCGTTATGCCTATATGGTAAATTAAATGAAAATGCCCTGCCGTTTTCAGCAGGGCACTCATTACGGTTTTCTGTATTGTCCGTGAAACGCTCGGACCAGTTTCCCTTCGTCACAGAAGGACTTAATGTAGCGTTCCGCGGTTCGTTGTGGAATCTTCAACTGCGCCGCCAGGGTAATGAAGGTCTCCCGGGGGAAATCCGGCGGTAACTGGTTGAAGAAGTTCTGCTTGGCCTCTGTCTTATCAGCAAGGGCATTTATGGCCGCCGAGGTAGGGAGCGTCTCAAATACCTTTGCCGTGTGTTTAAGCAGGACCTGAACCATCGTAAGCGCAGTCTGGAAGTCAGTGTCGGAGCAGAAGAGGATCGGTTTCATCGACACGCCCTCCATCAGCCGGAGCGCTGTCAGTATCATCGCCACGCGGTAAGTGATGAGTCCGAGGCGGCGAATGGAGCCCACGATGTCGAGGCCGTAGAGCCGGGCATACTCTTCCTGTACACCGGAGAAGAATTCGTTAAACTCTTCTTCCTGTGGCGTGGTGAAGCGGAAAACCATTGGTTCTGCTTCGTTCATCTGGGAGTTGAGGTAGTCGAATCGCTTGCCAAGTTCCTCGAAGTAGTCATCCATAATCTCACCAGAGGAGCCAGCAAAAACGTCGTTCCAGACAAGTGCAAGGTCGATGGTGTAGAATATGAAGCGGCTGAACAGGCCGTTTTCGGCATCTGGAATCAGACTCAGTACTTGGCGAGGCGTACCAGAGAGTACTGCCGATAGCCGTGGAGTCTTCAGCTCGACGAATTCCCGGTCTTTTCGCCGGTTGTAGCTGATGGATTCGTGGTGGAAGGCCTTGCGCAGAGCATCTGAGTAGTTACCGTGCTCACTCTTGAAGGTAGAAGCCAATGTGTCGCCTTCCGTTTCGAACATCAGGCCTACGCCGTCATTCTCGAAGAGGGTCTGACACATTGCCGTGGCGCTGCTGTTGGCCGGCATTATGAGCGTTTTCATCGGCGGTTCCTTGGGGCGGGATAATCCTTCTTTCTTGCTGCTCTTGAGGAAGGTGGTCATATCCGCGTCGTACTGTTCCTTCAGGCTCGCGTATTCGGCCCTGCGCTTTTCGTGGATGGGCATCACTATGTTCTTGCACAACGCAAGACGCCCTTTGCCAGCGGAGGCCTGGGCAGTCACGAATAAGAATAGGTTCGCGTACACGCGCCTGCGATCATATATACCAGAATAGTTGGGTAGGCACGGTGATATGGCGGCGATGGTGCCAAGAATAAGGATGTCGGCATCCGTGGGGGAGTTGGATATGCTTACCAACCGCTTAAGAAAGTCTGGAAGGTCGTTTCCCACAAGGTCCGAGAAGGTGGGGAGCGGTTCCGGAGGTTCCTCTGCCGAAACCGCCACTTCCGCCACTGGCGGAGTTGGCGGAACGGCGGCGGCGTGGCGCTTTATGGAGACGGATATGCCTGCCTGCTGGGCGAGATGGAAGAAGGTGCTGATGTTGACCTTGCCGCTTCCGCTCTGGAGGCAGGAGGTGTATTTCTTATCGGCTTCCTGCTCGTCGTAATCAGGATAGAAGCGGGAAAGGCGGTGGAAGTATGAGCGGCCTTCTTCTCCCAGCTCTCCGGCAAGAGCAAATGCGAGGTCAACCCAGTCCTGGTAGTTGGCCGTGATGTCACGGTGTTCGGCCTCGATGCGCTGGGTGACTATCTCAATGTCGCTGTCCTGCAGGTTCACTGAAACGGTGGGAGTAGCAATAGGAGCGGACTCCCGTTTCTCGGGAGCCCACTCGTTGATATTGAATTTCTTTTTTGTCATTTCTCAAGTAGTTTTGGATAGATATAAGCCCGGTCATCGTAACACAGGAAACACGCCCGGCTGACGTTGCTACAGTTGATGTCCACGTCGATGCGGTATGTGTAGGCGATGTAAGCCGCAATGGATTCATAGAAACTCTTGTGGGTGCCTTCCGTGATGTCGATGGGAATAACCCACTTGAGGCCATCGCCGGAGGGACTGCGGAAGAGCAACTGCGTCTCGAAGTATTCGTCCTGCAGGAGTCTCTGGAACAGGGCTTCAACATCCGGTACGTGGTCGAAATCGATGCAGATTAGACCGGAGTGCTCCACCAGATCCTTGTCGTTCCGCGTGGCAAATGTGCCGGAGAAGCAGGCGTAGTCGAATGCCTCGGCCTTGAAACGCTTGGCTTCCTTCTTGTCTGTCATTGCCCTGAGTTTCTCCGTGCGCTCTTTGGCGTAGTCGCTGGTGATGTACTTGTAGATGTCAACGACGTTGGCACTGCGGCACGGCTTCAGGTTGCGGATCGGGGCGCGGAAGAAGGAGAAAGGCTTGATTGCGATGGTCTCTTCCTTCGGCTCCTCGGTGGGAAGGTCCTTCATCTGGGCGTATTTGCGGACAGAGTAGAAACTGCGCTCCTCGCCGATATGAAGGAACATTTCCTGATTGATGGTCTCCAGCAGTTCATCGCCTTCCTGATGGTAATGGAGGGCGGCAAAACTGAAGGCGTCACCATCGGGAATGGCTCCGTCCAGGTCCTTGTGCAAGGCCCATTCAGCAGACATGGCCTTGCCGGGCACTTCTTTGTGTATCCAGACGTGAAGGGTGGGCTTATCGCCGTTGAACGGATTGCGGGTCACCCCGCAATCACGTCCGACGATTTTGAGAACTACTTCTCCGGGGTAGTAGATCCGGAGGATGTGTGCGTAGATACCGAGACCGTAGTGGGTCTTGGCGAGGATTTGCTCTTTACTTATCATGGCGTTTGGCCCTCCTTCTCGCCTGGCGATTGGATTTGATGTAATGGAGCAAGTCCTCTTTCTTGTAGTACTTCTGCCCGTTGAAACGAGTGGTCTGGATAAGGCCATCATATTCGAGGGCGTGAAGCGTAAAGGGACTGATGCCGCCGAACCCAACAGCGTCGGATTCAACAACCCATTCCCGGTCGAAGACGGTGCCGATGAGGCGGTCAAGCTGTTCATCGGAGAGGTCTTCAAGGGACATCTTCCCTTGGGCCAGGAGTTGTTCCTGGACGAAAGGGAGTTGACGGAGCACTTTCCCTAAATCATCTTTCGGGTCGGACGCTATGTGGATGATAAGCGTGCCGATGGATACTGGGTTTTTCATCTGGCACCTCCTCTTATAGCGTTGACGTAATCCACTGCCGCTTCCTGCATTTCATCGTCGGTCTTGTGATAGCCGCCGGCAAGCCAGGCGTCAATCTCGGACTTCAGGAAACGCAAGCGTTTGCCATCCTTGTGGTAAGGCACACGACGGAGCGTGACCCAATCGTAGATGGTCTTGCGGGCAGGGTGATCGGGATGATAGGCGCGGAGCCCGTCTACGTCGAACCACTGGTCGGGTTCGCTTCCCTTTGAATTGGTTAGGTCCAGAACAAGGTTGACCAGTTTGTCAACCTTCTGCTCAAGAGATGCGAGGACCTGCGGCATCTGCTCGATGGTAAGCTGAGTATCACTCATAAATTTTAATGGCGCGTAGCGCTCCCGGACGTGCCAATAGAACCGAAAGCCGCCACCCGGTTGTTCGGATGACGGCGTAAATAGAGTAGGGTATTTCGGGGCGACTTTCTCCCCCAAATCAGAAAGTTTCCTCCCAGATTTTGGGGACTCGTTGGGTATCAGTTACTTATGAGGGAGACTCTCGTAGAAAGATTTTACGGTATCGTCAAGTTCCCATGCCGTGTATTTGTTCTTATCTTCATTAGAATCAGGATTCAGCACGAGGAAGTTTCCCTTGATGGTGCGGACAGCAACGTTGTCAAGGGCTTTTGAAACGTGTTTATACATCTGCTCTTTGTTGAGACGATACGTCGTTTTCAGGTACTCCGGATACCCGAGGTAAGCGAGCATCGCCACGGTGTAGGGAACGCCCTGTTTCAGCGTGTGGCAAATCAGTCGTGTTTGCATCTGGGCAGTTAGTGCTGCAACCTTCGCAACATCGGTGAGCTTGTATTTGGCAACCTCAGTCATAAATACTGTGTATGCATCCTCAACCACTTCCTCCGGCTTGAATGAGTCTGGCTGGGGAACCGGAGCCTTTGCATCAATTTCTCTCGCTTGTACGATGAATGCTGGGGAGGGAATTGGAGCCCCGAGGATTTCAAGATAGAACCGATCCAGCGGGACAAGTTTCTCCTGAGGGATGTGGCCCTGATAGTGAGCCTGGAATTCCATGTACTCACGTATGCAGGCCTGTACAATATAGTTAAAGACAAAGATGCATTCGAAGCGCTGGCGGTCGGATGTGTAGTCCCTCGCATTCATAATATCATCGAGGATGTATCCGCCGGAATTGATTATGTCTTTTGCGTGCAGCAAACGGCCCTGTGTGAGTTCGAACATCTTCTTCCGATGGAACATTATCAGGGGCGTTGCTCCATTGTCCAGAAGAGAGAACTTGTTATTTAGTTCTTCTGCTATTGCATTATCAATAAGGGCCTTGATATATCTTACTTTAGATGATACAACAGGTGCATTGAAGTTGAGGGAATAGTGCGGCTCAAACGCAAAATCTATGTTTCGGACACTCCTTGCCGCCTGGTCATAAAAGGCAGTATCGTGGGTATCGGCTATGCTGGGGTTGAGGTCTTTGAAGAAGACGGAATTGATAACATCGGCCATAGTCTATTCCTCCTTTTTAATTTTGATTCTCTCCACTGCGTCCCGCTTGCTCTTGTCCACGATGTCTGCGTAAATCTGCGTCGTTCCGACGTTGGCGTGAGTGAGCAGGTGGGAGACGGTGTATATGTCGGTGCCTTCGTTGACCTGGAGGGTGGCGAAGGTGTGACGGAAGCAGTGGAAGGTGATGTGCTTGGTGATGCCAGCATCCTTGAGCCAGTCTTGGAGCGGCTTCTGGGTGTAGTGGCGCTTGAGGTCCTTGAAGACGAGTCCGGTGCCGGGCTTGCCGCAGAGTTCGTAGGCTTCCTGGGAGAGGGGAAGGGTGGCCTCGGTGTCGGTTTTCTCGGTCTTGATGCGGATGCACCAGCCTCCGTCTGTCGCTTTTACAATGTTGCTCCAATTGAGGGCGAGGATGTCGCTGATACGTAAACCGGTAAGGCAGCTGAACAGGGAGGCGTTCTTGAGATCGGGCGTGTCGCAGGGCGTGGCGGCCAGTTGACGCACCTCTTCCAGCGTGAGGAACTCCCGGCGGCCATCTACGGCATCAATGGTCTCCAGGTAGTCGTTGACGTTCTCCTGCAGGAGTTTCTCCTGATAAGCGATTTTGAGGAAGCCGCGGAAGGTGGACCAGTATCCGGCTGCGGAGTTCTGGGCGAGCTGTTTGTCGGGGTGCTTGAGCTGCTTGGCATTCAGCAGGTATTCACGGAAGCCTTCGCAGAAGGGGACGGTGATGTCGCCCATCTTGCATACACCGCCGCAGTAGTTGCTGAAGTGGTCGTAGACGCGAATCCATTTCTGGTCTTTCGTATCCAGCTTGGTTTTGAAGTAGGCGAGGAAGTCCATCTTCAGCTTGGTCTTGTCCAGGAAGTCGTACTGGCCGCGGATGATGGCCAGCTCGCGCTCGGACCGGATGGCTTCGGCCTGGGCTATCTTTTCTTTGTTGGCGTCCTTGTCGCTCTGGAAACGTGGCTTGTTTACGAGGTATATGCCAAGGTATTCGTGCCGGACGTACTTGCGTGAGTGCGGGTCTCTCAGGGGCGGATAGAAGTCCAGATAGAGGGTAATCTTGCCGCTTGGCAGCAGCCGCTTTCGAAGTGTTACTTTAGTTACTCCCATTGTCGCTTATCTTTTTGAAGAGTTTATCCAATTCGTCTTTCTTGTACCAGACGTAGTTGCCTTCCGTCCGGACTTTGGTCACGCCTGCGGCCTGTGTTTCTTCGCTGAAGCGCTTCTGGCCGAGGTGGTAGTATTTGAGTGCGTCGCCGCTGCGCATGTAGTTCTTGCGGATTTCAGCGGGGATTTTCGGGGTTTTGTCTTTGAAGAGGCGGTCGAGGTCCACAATCCGGTAATAGACACGGTTGCCCTGACGGATGCCTTCAACTCCGGCTTCGTTTGTTTTGTCATAGAAGGTTTGCTGGCCAATGCGGTAGTGCTTCTTCGCCTGGTCAACGGTGAGGTAGTTCTTGTCTCTGTCACCCTGGAAGATGTGCGCCTTCTCCCATTCCTTCTTGCTCACAAGCAGCGTCCGTCCGATACGGCGGCAGGGGATGGCTTTGCGACGCGCGAAATCGGAAATGTATTTGCGGGCCATCCCTTCCTTATTTATAAGGTCCTCCGCATCGATCCATTCGTCCGGATTGTAGACCGGCTTGGGTTTGAACATCCGTTCGATGTCCGGCTTGGGCAGGAAGGAGACGCCTTTGATGAGTTTTGGCCTGATTCCTTCCTCTTTCAGGCATTTGTACAGCCAGCGCTCGGATATGTCGTACTTGCTCAGGACATCAGCCTTTGAAATAAGCGAGGAGAAGTCGCCTTTCGTAGGCTTGGGCTGCATCTGGGTGCTTGTCTCGAGTTGTTCGATGGGAATCCTTACGGTACGAGTGGATACGCGCAGGGGAGTGAGTTCCCCTTGCTCGATCCTGGCATACAGAGTGGGCCGGCTTACTCCGAGAAACTTTGCGGCTTCGGAAATGGAGAGATGTGTCTTGCCTTCGAGCGCCTCCCGAGCGGCGGAGGTCTCGATGCGAGCCTTGCGGGCCTTACTACGGGCTCGCTTCTTTCGCATCTGGTGCGTGTTCCGGCAGGTATCTGAGCAGTACTTCCGCTTCAGATTGTCCGTCGTGAACGCGCTGCCGCAGCAGGGGCATTTTCTCGTGACTGGGTGCATAAGCTTTACAACTTTTCGGCAGTTATAAGGTCTGGGACCTCGGTTATGCGGTTTTACCTCTCCAATTGGGTACAGGTTTGTAAATCTATGTAAATCCGTGTAAGGTTCTGCACTTTGGCGTAACACCTCCACAACCTTGAACCACGCGTGGTTCAAATGTGGTTCAAATATAGCAAAAAAATCCCAAATTAGACCAAACTAACCGGGAAAAGTTTTCAACATTTTTCAGTTGATTATGTGAGAGTTACGCCCTTTTGTACGGAGTGTGTAGAAGGTGTTTCGGTGTACTTATTTCCCAATATATAGTCGGGCACATCGGAGTATTGCTGCCGCTTCGCCTCCCATGCAAGCGCTTCCAGGTCTTTGACTGCCTGCGGCTTTTTGTATGGCTGCTTCTTGACCTTATTCATGATCCACCTCCTTTATGTATTCCGGTTTCAGTTTATACCCATCGGGGCCGATATCTAGCAAACCGCATTGACAAAGTTTATTTGTGTATTCATAGCATAAATACGGT
>Ga0255346_1002610_pt1 | contig 22466 bp, 27 predicted proteins | sample wastewater_treat_FD_194410 | JGI IMG/M metagenome (GOLD analysis project Ga0255346, IMG submission 194410) | Wastewater microbial communities from Lulu Island WWTP, Vancouver, Canada - plant22 | ecosystem: Engineered > WWTP > Wastewater > Unclassified | place: Canada: Vancouver, British Columbia... | reverse complement strand
TGGAGGGATGTGGTTATCAACTACAACAGCACTGTCAACAACAGCTTCCTGCTTTTCCAGCACGGACACTTTGTCGGTGACATCTGGATTAAGAACATTAAGTTCGAAAAGTCCGTGGAGGGAAAGAAAGCTACCCGCACCTGTCTGATAATGAATGCCACTGCAAAGAATGAGAATGTATGGGATAATCAGATATGGATTAAGCCGGGCAGTTTCAGTTCGGGCGACACCTATGAGTTCTCTGCCGAAGTGCGTGCAGACAATGCAGCTAAGGCTTCAACTCAAATACATAATGACCCGGGAAGTTACGTACATTGGCAGGCAATCGGCGATGTCAATTTCACGACAGAATGGAAGACGGTGACCAAAAAAGGAACATTCACCAATTCCGGACAGTCAATTGCGTTCAATCTCAGCGAATTTGCCGAAGCCAACAATTACTATTTCGACAATGTCAGTTTCAAGATAAATGGTGTGGAACGTGTTAGAAACGGCGATTTCGATGGAACCGATGCTTCATCGTTTGCATGGAGACGCTACGGCGAAGGTACTGTTACGCCTACTATTACAAGAGACTACCAATATGTTCAACTGCCTCAGAGCATCCCATTGTCCGATAAGGTCAAGCATGACACGCTGGTCTATGCCATGGACCGATGGATTGGCGGTATGATGAATGCCTGCGGCGGTAAGGTAAAAGCTTGGGACGTGGTCAACGAGGCTGTTTCAGGAGGAGACTCCGATGGTGATGGCGTTTACGACCTTCACCATTACAGCGGCAATGACGCAGATTTCTTCTGGCAGGATCACATGGGTGACCTTGAATACGTACGTCAGGCAGTACGTCTTGCCCGTCTGCATTATGCCAAATCTATGGAATCAAAAGGTGGTGACGATGGTAAATTGACGTTGTTTGTGAATGATTACAATCTGGAAAGTGACTGGGACAACAACGGCAAACTGAAATCGCTGATCAAATGGATAGAGCGTTGGGAAGCCGACGGTGTCACACGAATAGACGGTATAGGCTCACAGATGCACATATCGTGCTATATGAACGAGACCACCCAGAACAACAAAAAGAGAGCCATAGAGAACAGTTTCAGGCTAATGGCGGCTTCCGGCAAGCTGGTCCGCATTACCGAATTGGATATGGGTATGGTCGATGCCAGCGGTAATAACGTGCCGACAGCCAATATGACGGAAGCGATGCATCAGCGCATGGCAGACCTTTACGAATGGATCATTAAAAAGTATTTGGAGATTATTCCCGCTGACCAGCAATGGGGTATCTGCCAGTGGTGTGCGACCGACTCTCCAACGAACAGCGGCTGGCGTGCAAACACCCCTGTAGGGATCTGGACACTTGACTGGTACCGTAAGCATGCCTATGCCGGTTTTGCACGCGGTCTGGGAGGGCCGCAAGATCCAACAGGTGTTGACCTTGTCATGGATGATGCCGGCAAGGCGGATACATCTCCCATTTACGATATTCTCGGTCGCTATGTAGGTAATGACTTCAAGTCACTTCCTGCAGGTATCTACATCCAAAGCGGTAAGAAGATCGTGAAGCGGCAATAAATTCGTGAAATACCGGTGGTGATTTTTGTATTGCGTTACTAAGGAATCGGAAGAAGATGTTTTTTCAATATTTAATAAGTAGGAAAATGAAAAAGTCGATCGTTTTTATTTTTTGTCTGTTTTTGGCAAGTCATTATGCTTTTTCTTCAAAAACGGATACCCTTCAGGTTTATAGCCCAAGTATGAAGAAAAATATTAAAGTCGTTGTTATTCTTCCTGACTCTTACGATTCAGGTAAATCGTATCCCGTATTTTATCTTCTTCACGGGTATAGCGGTAATTATACAAGCTGGACCACCATTCCTTCGACGAGTGCTCTTGCAGACCTGCATCAATTCATCATAGTGTGTCCCGATGGAGGATATTCCAGTTGGTATTTCGACAGTCCGGTAGACAGCACCCGGAAATATGAAACCTTTGTGTCTAAAGAACTGATTCAATGGGTAGATAAAAATTACAGAACCATAGCCGAACGTGGCGGAAGAGCCATATCCGGTTTGAGCATGGGCGGCCACGGCGGTTTGTTTTTAGGCTTCCGCCATCAGGATGTGTTCGGGGCTTGCGGAAGCATGAGCGGAGGAGTAGATATTCGTCCTTTTCCGAATAACTGGGAAATGAGCAAAGTACTTGGAAAACAAAGTGAATATCCCGATAATTGGGAAAAACACACTGTGATGAATCAGTTGCACTTGTTGACTCCAAACAGTATAAAAATCATCATTGATTGCGGGACGGAAGATTTCTTTTACAGTGTCAATGTAAAACTTCATAATGAGTTGTTATACAGAAATATTCCCCACGACTTTATCTCAAGACCGGGGAAACACGATTGGCCCTATTGGAATAATGCCGTAAAATACCAGGCTTTGTTTTTTGCTGAGTTTTTCAGTTCAGTTCAGAGGGGTAGAAACTCTTCCCGTTAGTTTAGTCGGTTTTATATTTACGAATGTAGTAAATTTAGCTCGTGAATGGGAAGAAAAAATACAATGTCCACCATAAAAAGAGCAATAGAAATAGCAGAGGCCGCGCACAAGGGTCAGAAAGACAAAGCTGGAGCAAATTATATCCTACACCCCTTGCGAGTTATGGAACGGGGGAAAAGTGAAGTGGAGAAGATTTGCGGTGTGCTGCACGATGTGGTGGAAGACAGCGAATGGACATTTGAAATGCTCGAAAAAGAAGGTTTTTCGGATGAAGTAATTTCTGTGTTGCGTTGTGTCACAATGAAATCGGAAGAAGATTATGAAACGTTTATAAATCGAATCGCTCAAAATCCGATAGCAGTCGAAGTTAAAATAAACGACTTGCTCGATAATTTGGATATAACCCGCTTTAAAAATTTAAACGAACGAGACTTGAAGCGTTTGAATAAGTATCTGAAAGCATTTTGGGAGCTACAAAAAATCAAAACCAACACGAAATCGTATTGAGAAAATCGCCTGTTTCATTTCCTTGATTATAAGTTTAAGATTTTGCTATTAGCTACCAGATTAAATTAATACCAATTCTGTCGAATCTACGACCTGTAAAAATTCGTTGATTTGAGTACTTTGTTTTAATGATTTTTGTGATTTCGCATCGTACTGTTTATCTCTTGTGAGGAACGACAATGTGATCGTTTTCTGGTGCGGTCACGGGAGCCGAAACAAATTGGCGTGGGGTTCTGATAGGTCGGTTTATGGTTATCAGGTGCGCGACATCTTGCAGGCAATGAATGAGGAACAGCGGTACCGGAAAATCCTGTTCGTTATGGATGCCTGTTATTCCGGTTCTATCGGTGAAGCATGTACCGGCATTCCGGGCGCATTGTTCATGACGGCTGCCAATGCCTACGAATCGTCCAAAGCCGACATTAAAGACCCCGAAATGGGGATATGGCTATCGAACGGTTTTACCCGTGCGTTTCAAGAGGCGATTGACGAAACTCCGGATATCTCTTTGAGCGATCTCTACTACAAACTCGCTCGTCAAACAATAGGCTCACACGCCACAGTTTACAATGTGGAACATTACGGGAATATGTATTCCAACACGATGAAGGAATACCTCAAATAAGCATTGAATCGACCAACGGCCTCTGATCAATCGCATTAAAATCTTAGCAAAAACGTAATTCATTTTCTTTCAAACATATAGGTAAGACGACTACTTTTGTGTTGGTACAAACCTAGATGTGTGAAGGCAATAAGCATAATGAATAGGGTTATTGTGTTGCGATTATCAGTACTTTATAAATCATGGAATATATAGCCTTTAATAAAAACAATACGAACACATGAAAAGTAATAACAATTCAGTTATAATTTTTAATGCTCGAACAATCGGAACTTTTTTTCTATTGGTTTTTTTAGCCTATGGATTCGGAAGTTCCCTTTTCAAAAGTGCGAGTAATCCGGAAAAATATTTGGGTGCACTGTTAATTGTCGCCAACTCTGTAATGGTGCTGTTTATTGGGTTTTTATTGAGAAAAACATTGAAACTGTACAATCCGTTGGTTGGTAACATTTATCTTTTTACAAGATTATTTGAAGCCTCAGCTCTCTTAACAATATTCCTAAACGGAAGCAAACCGGATGACTTGGGCTATGTTCTTGCCATGTTGGTGTTAGGAATTGGCAGTGTCCCCATGTGTTTGACATTGCTTAAACATGAAATCACACCATCCTGGTTGGCAATTTGGGGAGTAATCGGCTATGCTGTTTTTGCCTTTGGTTTTCTGATGGAGTTGTTTGGAAAGGCGTGGAGCATGTATTTTCTTGCTCCCGGCGGACTTTGGGAGGTGACTTTCGCTGCTTGGTTAATCTTTAGCGGAGGTAAAAATGTGAAAATGAAAAACACAAGCCCATCAACAGAATAAACATGAAAAAACTCTTTCTTGCAGCTGTAATAATATTGGCCATATATCTTCTGATACAAGGTGTTAGATGTTATTTGGAATTAAGAAAAGCTGAAGAAGAATTAAGTTCATACAATAAAAGAGAACTGGATTTATCCTATGGCAAAATTACTTATTTAGACGAGGGGCGAGGTGAGGTTATTTTATCCGTTCATGGAATTTTCGGTGGTTATGATCAAGCCTTTGAGAACATTAAGACCAGAGTTGAGAAAAATCGAATAATTGCCCCATCGCGTTTTGGGTATTTAAATTCCGGCATCAGGGGAGATGGAACGCCAAAAGAACAAGCCAGGGCTTTTGATGAATTGTTGGATACTTTAGAAATTGATAAGGTATTTGTTTTAGGCACTTCTGCCGGCGGTACTCCGGCTATTCGCTTTGCATTAGACTATCCGGAACGGGTTAAAGGCTTAATACTCTTTTGTTCGGCAATGCCTGTTAATGAAAAGCCGGACAAGTATTTGGAATATCAAGCGCCTCCAAAACCATTCCTGTCTGATTATGCCATGTATTTAATTTCTCCATTTATGCCTTTAGTCATGGGTATGCCGGCATCGACAGTGAAAGATATCATGCCTGTTGCGGAGAGAAAAGAAGGTGTGGTTTTAGATGGAAAATTGACAAATCCGGATATGGAAAGAAATTTTGAAGAATATCCTATTGAAGAATTGAAAGTACCAACTTTAATTGTACACTCAGAAGATGACAAGGTGGCTGCTTTTAGAAAAGTTGAAGATGCTAAACACCGTTTTCCTAATCTCACATTAGCGACATTTCCCGATGGTGGACATATGATGAAAGGTCATGCTAAAGAAATAGATAAAGCCTTAGATGCTTTTATAAATAAATCAAAATAAAATGAGAATCGTTAAATGAAAAATTTAAAAACAGGAATTACACTTATAGTGTTAGGCAATGTACTCTATGTGTCAAAAGATTTTTTTGACAGTGTAGTGTCAAGTAATTTTAGTGATTTTACACAGGGCTTTTTACTGGGTTCCGGGGTTGGACTTAACGTAATAGGGATAATCCTCGTTTTTGTTTATATGGCAAGAAAAGAGAAAAAGTAAAAACAGCAGTAAGTTTTTAATATGGATACAATATGAATGGAATATTTTACTTTTCATCAACCGGAAACAGCCTTTATATCGCTGAGCAAATCAAAGCCGAATTAGGTGGCGAAATTCGCTATATTCCCAAGTTTGCAGGGGAGGTGAATGCGTATGATAAGATTATCATCGTTTCGCCCATCCATAGTTTTGGCTTGCCTACGCTTGTTTACGATTTTATTTCTAATATGAACTCTACTAAGCCACTGTACATTGTACTAAATTGTGGCGGAATGCAAGCAAATGCCCCGTACTATACTTATCAGCTTTGCAAAGAAAAAGGACTTAACATTCGATCAGTTCAGGTTGTTATGATGCCTGAAATCTACACCTTAAGCTTTTCTCAGCCTAAGTTTGTGATAAATATGGTTCTACGCAAGGCTCCCAAACGCATGAAACCTGTTATTGCAGCCATACGAGACGATAAAGAGATTGTTGTTCCTAAACCCAAGAAAGATAAATGGACACCAAAACATCTTGAAAACCGTAAAATCTGGCATATGCTTGCCAAAGATTTCAGCATAACGGAGAATTGTACCGATTGCCTGAAGTGTGTCAGAATTTGTCCGGTCGGTAACATCAAGCGTAAAAATGGACAGATAATTTTTGGCGATAAATGTGTTGCTTGTTTAAGCTGTTACCACCGCTGTCCGGAAAGGGCCATTGTGTATCAGGACAAACGCAAAAAAGACAGGTATATCAATCCTCTTGTAGAAGAAGAAAATATTGGAGCCGACCAGCTCGGCTGACAAAATAATATATTGAAGCATGACAATTTTAAAACCCAACAAACAGGAGAATGGAAAAATGAAAAACGGTGAACGGATAGTTTATGGAATACTATTGACCACAATAGCATTTGTATTAGCAACCTTAGCTGGAGGAAACATCAAGTTGAACGTTGATTTTCTTCCTGATTCTTTTGTAACTCACTCGGTGATACTGATACTTTCAATTGGTTTGATTTACGGATTGAGGAAATATTTGAATTACAAAATTGCTTTACCGGAGTTTAAAAAGACATTAAGACCAATGTTGTTTGGGTTCCTGATTGCTGCTGTAATAATCAACACCATTATGGTGGGCATAACACAAGCCTTAGGTGGTAAACCTGAAGCGCATTTTGCATTTGGGGTGATGTCCCCATGGCAGATTTTCCTCTTTATATTTATTTATGCAAGTGTAGCAGAAGAAGTTTTGTTTCGCGGATTTCTCCAGAACATATTAAAGCCGCTTAAAGACAAAGGGATAAAATTTTTTAAGAGACATATTAGTGTTCCTGTAATTATCAGTGCAACTGCATTTAGCTTGGCGCATTTAACCTTAATAGCATCGGGAGCGAGTGTGTTTTTTATTGTTAGGACTCTGGTTTTCACATTCACCCTTGGATTGATTGCCGGTTATTATCAAGAAAAATACGATAACAATGCCTATGCGATCATTGTCCATATGTCGGGTAATTTCATGGGTGTAATAGCTGCCATATTAACATCATTGGCAAAAGCGGGCGTGTGATAATCATTATGAAAACAGTAAAATACATACTGCTGATTTCACTGTTGTCAATCTTTTCAGGCTGCACCAATATGAAAAGGGTTTTTATAAAAGATAAATCCGAATTTATTGAGAGGAACAAAGGTTATAAAGTTGAAACTTTTACCGAAGAATTAATAATTGGTCTGCCTGAGCCATTGAAAAAGTACCTTAGAGTTTGTGGATACATAAACACGCCCATTCCTGTAAATGCCAATGTGTATTGGACCGAGAGCCGGTTGAAAATGTCGCCGGACAAGGATTGGGGAGAACTTCAGACCATACAATTTAATTCTGTGAAGCCGATAGGAAGAGTTGCCTATATGAAGTTTTTAACCATGCCGGTGGCAGCAAGAGATCTGTATCGCGACGGTTATGGGGAAATGAACGGGAAGCTGTTGAATTTGATAAAAGTAGCTTTTGACAACAGTAAAGAAGTTGCGCAATCGGCACTGATAACAACATTCTTGGAATTTATGTTTATTCCGGGTTATCTGTTATTGGATAATGTAAAATGGGAACAGCTGGACGATTATTCTGTTCGAGGGACACTGGTGGATAGCGGAATGGAAGTTTCAGGGTTATTTTACTTCGACGAAGAAGGATTGTTTACGCATTTTGAAACATTGGATCGTTACTTCACAACCGGCAAAAACACCTACAAAAAAGTTAAGTTTTCGGGTACTGTAGAAAGTTACAAAGCTCAGGATAACTTAAAAATTTGTGAGAAAGTTAAGATTGCCTGGCATTTGCCGGAAGGCGATCTTGAGTATTACAAGGGAACGGTCGATAGAATAGAGTTTAATGTGTTTGAGTAGAGACCATCGGGTTTTGTTGACATCGTTACTCTGAGAATATATATGGTGACTCCGGCATGGAAACCGGGTGTTTAGAAATTCGAAGCAGTCAGGCTGAGTATGGTAGATTCCTGACTGCCACATGGATGCCGGGTGTATAAAAGATAATTTTGAATACTTGAAACAATTTCTTATAATCGCAGCCGTTTTTGACTCATCACTTTTTGGACGAATAATAGTATGGATTGGATAAACTTTCTCGAAGAAAAGACGGAAACAATGATAATAAACCTGGGTATTTCCGCAGATTGGGCTATCTATTTCAGGCTGCTGTCGTTTATTATCGTCTTGACTTTTTTATCGGTTGTTGCATATTACATTACCAAAAAAATCATCATTCGTTTTCTCTACAAGGTATTCAAAAAAACATCCTTCGCATGGGATGACCTGTTTGTTGACACAAGAGCGTTTGATAATTTGGCTCACATTGCTCCCGCTATCATTGTACTCATAATGGCTCCTGTAGTCTTTGCTGATTTCGAAAAACTCCTTCCTTTCGTTGTCAGATTATCGGAGGCCTATCTTATCATCGTCAGTATGACGGTGTTATTTGCCATATTAAAAGTGGGCGAATATGTCATGTCCCGGCATCCGGCGTTTAAAGATAAGCCGTTAAGCAGTTTGTTTCAGCTCATCAGAATAATACTGTATATTGTTGCGATTATTTTAGTTCTTGCGGTACTACTGAATAAGTCGCCTGTTTATCTGCTGAGTGCCTTTGGTGCAATGACAGCCGTTTTAATGCTGGTGTTTAAGGATACTATTTTGGGACTGGTGGCAAGTATCCAAATGTCGTCTAATGATATGGTGCGTGTAGGCGATTGGGTGGAAATGCCAAAATTCAATGCCGATGGAAATGTAATTGACATTAATCTGAATACGGTAAAAGTACAGAATTGGGATAAAACGATTACCACCATTCCTACTTATTATTTCATAACAGACAGTTTCAAAAACTGGCGCGCAATGCACGAAACCGGAGGCAGAAGAATTAAGAGAGCCATTTATATAGATGCTTACTCCGTAAAATTGGTTGATAAGCAGACACGAGACAAATTCAAAAAATACCAACTCATTACCGATTATGTAGAAACCCGTGAGAAGGAGATAGAGGTGTTTAATGAAGAGCACAACATAGATACATCTGTTTTAATTAACGGCCGACGAATGACCAATCTTGGGGTGTACAGAAAATATATCGAATGTTATCTGAAAAATCATCCGAAAATCAGGCAAGACATGAACATTATGGTCAGACAGCTTGCAACCGAAAGTAAGGGCATTCCTCTGGAGATTTATTGTTTCACCAATACCACCGTCTGGCTGGAATACGAATCCATACAATCCGATATTTTTGACCACTTGTATTCCACAGCATCATTCTTCGACATCGGAATATTCCAGGAACCCGGCGGCAAAGACTTGTCTGCCGCTTTATCTCAAAGCCGGTAAAAGTGATTGTAACCAGACAATTTAGACAACGAAACATTAAACGAATAAACAAGAATATATGCGATTTTTAGTTCTAACCCTTTTGTCATTATTTACTTTAACAGGCTTTTCACAGGATTTGATAATTCTCAGAAATGGAGAACAAATTGACTGTAAAATAACAAAAGTTGATACTGATATTATTCATTACGACGTTTATATTGGAGAAATAAAAATATCGAGTTACGTTAACAAGAATGATATAAGAAATTATACGATTAGTATGATTGATAATGTTACTGAGGAATCTGATGCTATTTATCAGATGCCTGACAATTCAGATATAACAGATACGAACATTAATGAAGAAGCTGACAAGCATTTGGAATATACCGACAAATGGATAAATTTAATTACCTATTCCCAAAATTACGGAATGAATGCAGATAGCTGGTCATTACAGTATTACAGATTTTTTCTAAGAGATATATTAAGATGGTCATTTCCGGTAACTTTTGCTATAGAGAGATTTACAATACATCCTGACTATTTTGCACAATTTAATTATCGGTCTGCCAGTATGAGTTATTATTCAATCGGTATTAATCCATTCTACAGACTCAAGGATAATCTGATTCTAAAAGATAACCTGTTTATTAATATTGGCGCAAACATAATAATCGGCGAAGAAAAGTTGACAACATTTAGTGGAGTTGAGAGTTATAATATATTTTTTGGATTAGCTCCCAGTCAAGGCATATACTTTATTCCTAAATCTAAAATAGGAATAACATTAGGTTTAGGTGTCTATGAAAAATTACTTAATTCCAAAGTTTACAATAATGATATCGGGGTAAAACTTGAAATAGGAATAAAATTTTAATAATTTAGAGCGATTAAGAATTGATAGAGACTAGAGAGGTTAAATAATATTGCGAAGAAAAAATGAACGAAAAAAGAATTTCTCCGAAATGGATTAAGCATTTAGAGGAGAACGAGATATTTGTTTTTGGCAGTAACCTTGAAGGAAAGCATGGCGGCGGCGCGGCAAAATTAGCGATGGACTGGGGTGCGGTTTGGGGTAAAGGGGTTGGTTTGTATGGGCAGACATATGCAATCCCAACTATGCAGGGTGGGGTTGAGACAATAAAGCCTTATACCGATGAATTTATCAATTTTGCGAAGAAACACCCCGAACTAAAATTTCTCGTTACCGAAATAGGATGTGGCATTGCCGGATTTACAGTAAGTGAGATTGCTCCTCTGTTTAAGGACGCAATAGATCAGGAGAACATTTTCCTTCCGGAAAGATTCTACAATGAATTGACAGATAACAGCTAAATAATCTTAACTACACTTACACCCAAGTCTTCTTCCAGGTCTAACATGGCATTAATAAGATGTATTGTGTCGAAATGGATCAAATCATCTGCGGTTATGCGTGTTTCGCATATTTTCTTCTCCCGAAGCAGTTGTTGACGTTTTGTGCCGTTTAACAGATAGGTATCGGGTGTAAAGAACTCGTCGTCTTTCCTGAAAACAACATTGCTGAACGAGGTGTCGGTTATAAAATTATTCTTTACAATCAATATTTCATCACAATCTCCTTTTTCCTGCAGCAAGGTGTTGAGTACTGACCTTTCGGAAAATTTGAAGGGATACTCTATGTCTGTCTTCACGAGTTTGAGTGAGTTGATTCTTTTGGGGCGGTAATCGGAAAATGTTATGCTGAGGATCTCTTTGTGATAGACAACGCTGCATTTCACTTTTTTGCTCTCTTGTAACTCTGCAGGAACCAATTCCAATAGGTTGGGCAGTTTAGGTAGATAAAACCCAAAATGAATGCCGGCGTTGCTCATCCGCTCCAGATGTGCCTCAATATTTTGCACAATGCCTTTTTTGATACAAATGGTCTCTAAAAACATATTGCTACACTTAAAAGGGTAAATATACTTTTTGAACTGCTTCGTTATATTCGCTTTCACATTGACTGTCAACGGTAATGCCGCCTCCGCTTCGGAAATACATTTTACCGTTTTTTTCCTCGATAAATCGGATTAAAACACCTGAATCAAGATTTTCACCATCAAAATATCCTGCCACACCACTGTAAAAACCGCGATTTTGATTTTCGCAATTGCGTATGACGCGCAGGGTTGCATTGCGTGGGGTGCCTAAAATAGAACCTGCCGGAAGTAATTTGAAAAACAGGATTCCCAGGTTTTGCATGTAATTGGTGGGCAGGGTGCCTTCAATTTCGGAACTCGTTTGCAACATGTAGCCGTTGTTTGTTTTCAATTTGTCGATGTACCGAGAACGAGTTACTTTGACAGAAGTTGCCACTTGTTTTAAATCGTTGAGTGTAAGCTCAGTTATCGTTTGATGTTCGGCGGTTTCCTTATAATCGCTCAACAATCTTTCGGCAGCATTTGGCAAAGTGGCATCAATTGTTCCCTTCATTGGATGCATGAAAATCTTTCCGTATTTAATGATTACAAATTGCTCGGGCGAAAAGCAGACAAATTTTTCAGGAACATACAATCGATATTTTGCACTACTATAGTTGAAAATTTCCTGTAGAGAGAGTGAGGTTTCGATGGGTGTTTTAATTGTTAGGTTGAGCAGAAAGGTTTCCTCTTTATGCAGAGCATCCATTGCACAATAGAATCGTTTTTCGTATGTTTCAAAACTCTCGGGATAGCGTTTGAAAATATAACTCTTCGGTGTTTCCGGCACATTTTTAGCGTTGGTAATGCCGTTTATGTTAAAGAGAATACGACTCTGTTTTAAGGGATTTTCGATAAAAAATCCCTCGTTCATCTCGAAATTTACAGCGAATAGAAACGGAGTTTTTGACCTTCCCGCTTCATTCATCTTGATTATAATTTGATGACAGCCGATAAACATGGTGCAAATTTACAACTTTATGACCATGACTCGTATGTTGCTATGTTGTTATGTTGCGTTTGGTACACCCGTGTCGGGGTTGCAGTTTTACGACCAGTCTCTATGTTGCGTCCACAGGGTTTAACCAAAATACTTAAAAAAACGATTGAGTTTTGAGCATATGTTCAAAACTTTTATTATATTTGCAACGTAATCACAAAAAGTATAACAGTATGTCGCGTCCAAAACAGTGCAGAAGAATAGAGTCGCCGCCTTTGATGACGGGGTTCAAACCGTTTGGTATTCCCCGTTCTATAATAGGAGAGGTGGTTTTGTTATACGATGAGTATGAGGCAATCCGACTATTGGATTACGAGGGTTTGTTGCAAGAGGAAGCTGCCGAGCGGATGAATGTGTCGCGACCCACGCTCACACGTATTTATGCAAAAGCACGGAAAACGGTTGCCGAAGCATTTGTGGAGGGAAAATCATTGGTGATTGAGGGTGGGAGTGTGGACTTTGGTGGAAAATGGTATCGTTGTCGCCACTGTAACATGGTTGTGGATGGCAGTCACAGACAACATCATCCTTGCGGAAACCGCCGAAACAGGCGCCGGGGTAATGAATTCAAACCAATAAATTAAAGACGAATAATAATGAGAGTTTTAGTCTTGTCAGATAACAGAGCGGGGAAAATGGACTTTGAGATTGAGCACGGTTTGTCTGTTTACCTTGAAGCGGAGAGTTACAAATGTTTGCTTGACGCGGGAGCCTCAGGTCTGTTTGCGCGTAATGCCAACCTTCTGAATATTGATTTGGGTAATGTTGATTATCTCTTTATCTCTCACGGACATGCCGATCATACAGGTGGCTTATCAAAATTTTTGGAGATAAACAGAAAGGCCAAAATAGTTGTTTCATCACAGATATTAAATGAGGAGTTCTATTCTTCAAGAGGCGAATTAAGAAAAATAACCACCGATTTTGATTTCGATACACTTAAAGAGCGACTGTTTTTGGTTGATGAAAAAGCCGTTTTCGAAGAGGATATAGCTGTTTTTAAGCCTAAAATCAGAAAATATCCGATGCCTAAAGCAAATCGGACACTTTTAAAAAGCAGCGGCAGAGAATTGATAGACGATGACTTTGACCATGAGTTGATTATTACATTCGGACAAGAGAGACGATTTGTTTTTACAGGTTGTGGACACAGCGGTTTGCTGAATATTTTGGATAGTGCAACTGCCGAAGGAGAGGGACAAATAGATTACGTGATGGGAGGATTTCATCTATTGGACAGTCAAAACGGTATGGAATTTGAAACTGTTGAAGAGATCGTGAGTTTGGGACAAACGCTAAGGCAGCGTTTCCCTTCAACCCGTTTTATAACGGGGCATTGTACCGGCGATACTGCTTTTAAGAATTTAAAGAGCATACTGGGAGAACAGCTTGTACAATTTTACACGGGATATGAGTTGAAAATTTAATTGATAAAACATTATATATTAACCATTTAAAATTTAATCGTATGAAAATTGCAATTGTATCAGAAAAAGAGAGTTTAGACGCACGAATAGATAGTCGTTTCGGGCGTTGTGCCTATTTTGCTATTTACGATACCGATAGCAAAACCACAGAGTTTTTTTCCAATCCGGCAAAGGATTCTCCCGAGGGAGCAGGTCCGGCAGCCGTGAAATTCATCGCATCAAAAGGAGCGAAGAAAGTCGTGGCACCCGAATTTGGAAGAAAAGCGGAAACTATGTTAAATCAGCTTCAAATCGAAATGGTAAATGCGAAAGACAAAACTGTTTCGGAAATTATTAAGGAGTTTAAATAGTCTGACTCCAATTTACTAACTTTTAAAATTAAGGAGATATTATTATGCCAGGATTTAATCAAAAAGGTCCCATGGGAGAAGGTCCGATGACTGGACGTAAGATGGGCAAATGCACCAATTTCGGTGTCAAAAATGTGGGTTCTGTTGAAGAGCCGACTGATGAAAACTTAGTTAGAGGTAGAAGAGGCCTCGGTGTGAGAAGATGTTTCGGTTTGGGCCGAGGTCGTTCCGGTCAAGGCTTTGGTCGTGCCGGACAGGGATTTGAGGAAGGTGAAGCTCAAGGTCAAGGAGTTGGTCGAGGTCGGAACAGACAAGGCCGCGGTCAGGGTCTAGGTAGAGGCCGTGGTAGAGGGAGGAGAGGTTTTTCACAATAATCTTTAAATTGAATAATTATGACAAAGAAAATTGCCATCCCAATGGAAAATGGGAAACTTTCTACGCATTTCGGACATTGCCAATATTTTGCGATTGTTGATGTGCAAGACAAACAGATTGCAAAAATCACAAAGCAGATACCGCCCGAACATAAACCGGGCGTTTATCCGAAGTGGATTGCCTCACTTGGAGTTACCGATGTAATTGCAGGCGGCATAGGTCAACGAGCCATAGACTTGTTCAATGAGCAGGGTATAAATGTATTTGCAGGCGCTCCCTTGAATGGTGAGGAAGAGATTGTTAACGATTTTTTAGCGGGGAAACTATCCCTGAACGCCAACTATTGCAAACATGACGGCGATCACCATAGCAATTGCTAGCGGCAAAGGAGGTACCGGTAAAACCTTTATCTCAACCAATCTGTTCAACTCACTGCAAAATAGTGGGTTGAATATGGCATTGGTGGATTGCGATGCTGAGGCGCCCAACGATAGGGAATTCTTCCAAGATGCAGTGTTGCAAAACAGGCGCACAGTTACCCAAAAGGTGCCTGTTATTGACAAATCAAAATGTACTTATTGCGGAAAATGCGATGAATATTGCAACTTCAACGCTATTTTTTTCCTTGAGGAGCCGCCAACCATCGAGGTGCTGGAAGAACTTTGCCACGGATGCGGAGCCTGCTCGGTTGCCTGCAAATTTGGAGCCATATCGGAAAAGGATGATCTTTTAGGGTATGTCAACCAATACCGTTTTTTTACCGGCAATGAGCTTATTGAGGGTAGGATGGAGGTGGGAGTTCATGTGTCGGTGGAAATTATTAAAGAATCGATAAAGACAGCCGATAAGTTTGATTTAGTGCTGTTGGATTCGCCGCCCGGTACCGGATGCCCTTTTATCCAAACGGTTTATAAGGCCGACTATGTGGTGTTGGTAACAGAGCCTACTCCTTTTGGACTCAGCGACTTAAAGCAGTCGGTGGAGATTTTAAAAGAGATGGGGATCCCGTGCGGAGTTATAATTAATCGGGCAGATATGGGAACCGATGATGTGCGTAACTATCTGAAAGGGGAGAATATTCCTCTGTTAATGAGTGTACCTTTCGACAGGGAGATTGCAGTCGCCTACTCGAAAGGGGAATTGATTACCAACCTGAACACCGCGTGGAGAGCAAAATTTAACCGGTTATATCACGCTATAAAAGAGGAGTTTCTAAAATTTAAGATAAGGTAATTATGGAGTTAGCGATAATCAGCGGAAAAGGCGGAACAGGTAAAAGCAGTATCAGCGCGGCGTTTGCCACCTTGCAAAAGGAGGTGGTCTTGGCTGATTGTGACGTGGATGCGGCAAATCTCTATCTGCTTTTCAATCCCGTTTGCGATGAGGAGCATCTCTTTGTTTCAGGGCATAAGGCGATACTCAATCCTGAAAAATGCATAAACTGCGGTATTTGCGTGGATTACTGCCGATTCTCTGCCATTGAAGAGAATGAGCATGGAATATCCATTGTGGAGACACTGTGTGAAGGGTGTCTGTTGTGTTCGCACATCTGTCCGCAGGATGCCATCACGATAGAAGAGGAGGATAGAAGCCGTTATTATGCCGGACATTTTAAGAATGGCCGGATGGTCTATGGACGACTCGCGCCTGGCGAAGAGAATTCGGGTAAACTGGTCAGCAAGGTTCGCCAAAAGGCAAAAGAGATAGCCGGGGAATCAGGAATAGAGCATATTATCATTGACGGACCTCCTGGTATAGGGTGTTCCGCAATCAGCGCCATAACAGGCGTTGATGCCGTGCTTGTGGTAACAGAACCTTCCGTATCGGGAGTCCATGACCTGAAACGTACACTCCAACTTACCAAAGGCTTTAATCTGCCGACAAGCGTTTTGATAAATAAGTTTGACATAAATTGGGAGTTATCATCTGAAATTGAAACCTATTGTAGCAACAACGGCATCAATGTTATCGGCAAACTGCCATTCGATCCGATTGTTGTGGAGGCTATGGTTAATTGCTCATCAATTACCGATTATGCACCCGACTCTAATATAAGCAGACTGATTAAAGAAGCACATTCGGCAGTATTTCCCGTTAACCGTCAACCCCAATAAAATTTAATACTATTTTAATTTTATCGTAACAGCTTTCTTTATGGGTTTAGCTAGCTTTGCATGATTTATAGCTAAATTGTTGAACTAAAATAGTTTAAATTATGACTGAAAACAAATTTAACAAGCAAAGAAATAGTGTATTCAGCTTTGTAGTTGTACTCGGAATTGTATGTGTATTGATAGGTCTGATTTTACTTGCATTTAATTTTGGTTGGTTAAATCCCGCACTCAAATCAGTTGTCTTTTCATGGCCGATGCTCTTTATCTTATTTGCTGTTATCGGGTTTTTAAAGAGACAAAGACTGCTTCCTATTATATTTTTACTAATTGGAGCGTTTTTCCTTTTGCCACGCCTGGAGATAGCTTATCCCGGAATACTAGGTGGGGCGGGTAAAAATTTTACCAATAACTTTTGGCCATTTTTGCTGATAGTTATCGGTTTAACGCTTATTCTCGGATTCGCAACAAACAGGAAAAATAAGATTTGTTCTAAATGCGATATTAAAGATAACCAAGACGCTGCAATTGGAGAAAATGGCTGGATAATCAAAGATGTTATTTTTGGAAATTCGGAGAGTGCTTTTCTTGAGCCCATACTTAAAGGCGGAGATATTGATATAATTTTTGGGGGAATAGTAATCGATTTGCGAAAAACCACCTTGCCTGACACAACCGTATATCTTAATATAGATTCAATTTTTGGGGGTATTACACTTTATGTTCCTGACAGTTGGTGCGTAAAATCCGATTTGGATTCTATTTTTGGCGGTTACAATGATAAGCGTGCCAATTTGACTGTAACAGAGGGCAAAAAAGAGTGTAAGCTTGTTTTGCAGGGTTCTCTGATCTTTTCCGGTTGTACTATTATGTAGTTTTTATAAAATTTTCTATAAGCTGATTTACAACTTCAGGTTTATCCGTATTTGAGTTATGACCGGCATCTCTTATCCATTCGATAGGGATGCCGGTATTTTCGTGCCATGCTTTATTTAATTTAAGGGTTGAACCTGCCTTGTCTTTTTCACCGCAAATCAATAAAGCAGGGCATGTTATGTTGTAGGACAAATTTTTTTCGTATGCTTCGGCAAGAATTTTATAACCGTATCCGGCAAGTTTAGCGTATCGTTTTTTATCGCCATCGTAAACCATCATAATTTCACGGATCAGTTTTCTGCCGTATTCAGATTCCGCTGTCCCCTTTGAACCTGCCTTTAATAAAGACCTCCATGGGTACAACAGATAGAGAGGTTCCATTCTTTTCAACAACCAAAGTTCTATGTTTGTCAGATATTTTCTTTGCAGTGGAGCAGAATCAATAGAGATAAAACCTTTCAGTTTTTCAGGATATAATTCTACAAAAGCTTGTCCTACATAACCACCCATAGATTGACCGATAATGACAGGCTGTGTTATTCTCTCTTGTTCAAGTATCTCATTTAGCCATTTCGCTTTGTCAAACAAGCTGAAGTCAAAATTAAATGGGTACGAAGAAGCATGCCCTGGAGCATCCCAAACAAACAGATTGTATTTATCTTTAAAATGCTCAATCTGTTTTTCAAACAGTCTGTGGTCTGCTGTTAGGCCCGGAAGAAATACCAATGTTACCACATCGGCTTCAATCTTATTTATCCAGTAGTGAATAACTCCGGATGGTGTATTATATGTTTTTTTTACCACCATGTTTTCCATTATTCTTTTTCCCGATCACCTTAATAAATTTTATTGAGTGAATGGACAGGTATAACTGAGGCGTTTTATCTTTTAAAACAATACGAAAATTTTATCCTACCGGCTGACGGTAGGATAAAATAAATGCTTTTAGTGTTAAGCTTAGATCAAGCAGCAGCCGAACTGTTTTCTACGAGGTCGTAGTAGAAAGCGGCTCTTGCAGTTCTAATGTACGGTCCAATCCAGATGAATCCTATGCCAAGTGAAAGGATACACAGCAGAATCCATCCAATGAAACTTAAATCCAGTCCGAACAGTTTCCATTTGTAACCGCGCATCATCTCAATACTCTTGAGTCTGGCCTGATTCGGACCGAGCTCAGGATTGTCAACCAGAATGTAGGGAGTAAGTGCGTAAGCATAACTCTTTATTATTCCCGGTATTATGAATAGGAGTGCCCATAAACCGGTGAACAGTCCTACAAGGAACATTCCCAATACGTTACGCCAGTAACGTTCTTTGCCAAATCCAAATTTGAACATGTTTTGTACAGTGTTCTTGTCAGCATCTTTGTAAAGTACTTTCAGCGAGTTGCAGAAACCTACTTTCATGGGTTCTAAACCGAAAAGGCTTGCGGCGACTGTAACGCCTGTTCCAATAAGTGATGCCCCAATTGCAGCAAGACCTAAAGCCGGAGTAATAAAACCGGCATCAAGGAAACCTGTAGATGCACTCGATAACATCTGTGGAGCGGTAAGAACGCCCGATACGGCGAAATAAATGAGGCCGGGAAGGACAGCCCATCCCCATTTTCCGGTTAGTGCCGCACGTGCGGCCTGTTTAAGTTCTCTGTTTCTTTTCATAGTTTATTGTTTTAGAGGTAAGTCGTAAAAAAATATTAGCCAGAATGAAGTTACTCCTTCTGATACAAAAATCGTTTGATGCTCTTTTTAGGAGTCTTCTCAAACTCCTCGTGATAGATGCGTATCTGCGAAACCTGCTCATAGTTAGGCAGCATGGCGTTTAACTCAATGCGGTTCTGTTCCATGACGGCGGCTATCTGTTCATCGGACATATTTGATTTCATAGCCTCCTCATAATCAGGATATACCAGCGCTACCAATTTATCGTTTTCGGAAATCACCAGCGACTCGTTGACCAAAGTCAAGTTGTTAAGACGGTCTTCAATCTCCTCGGGATAGATGTTCTGACCCGAAGGACCAAGTATAAGGCTCTTACTGCGACCTTTGATAAACAGGTTACCCTCTTTGTCCATTATGCCCAGATCGCCTGTGTACATCCAGCCATCCTTGTCAATGGTCTCCTCTGTGAGCTTCTCGTTCTTATAGTAGCCAAGCATGACATTGGTGCCGCGACAGATTATCTCACCCGGCACGTTTTCGGGGTCACTGCTAAGAATCTTAACCTCCATATTGGGAACGGCCTTTCCACATGAACCCAAAACAAAGTCATTCTTATCCTCGTATGTTATAATGGGGCCGCATTCTGTAGTTCCGTAGCCTACGGTGTAAGGGAAATTTATGGAGGATATGAATTTTTCAACTTCCTGATTGAAAGGCGCACCTCCGATAATAACCTCGTAGAAGTTGCCGCCGAATCCCTTTTTCATCTCCTCACAAACTTTCTTTTTGATCTGGTCGTTAAGCAGAGGCACCTTAAGCATCAGCTTCATCTGCGGGGTCTCGAGCTTGGGAAGAATGTTCTTTTTAATGATCTTTTCAATCACCAGAGGAACGGATACTATAACCGCGGGCTTAATCTCGCTCAATGCCTGAAAGATTATTTTGGGGCTTGGGAGTCTTGTCAGGAAGAAAATATGGCAGCCCTTAAGGAACTCATGGAAGAATTCGAATGAAAATCCGTACATATGTGCCATGGGAAGCATGGAGATAATCTTGTCGCCGGGTTGCATTATATGGAGCGCCCTTAGTGCAAACATATGGTTGCTGATAAGCGAACGGTATGGGAGCATGACACCCTTTGAAAATCCTGTTGAGCCCGATGTGTAATTGATCATAGCCAGATCATCAAACCCTGTCTTGGTATATACAACATCCTTTGCGGTGAATTCCTTGGGGTATTTGCGTCCGAACAGTTCGTTTAGGCGCTCTCTTGCCTCGGATAGTTTCTCATTGCGTGAAATTGCAAGCTGGAAATCATCGAGTATTATTATGCCTTCCAGATCAGGCATGGAGTTCTCGTTCAAATTCTCCCAAATCTGGTCTCCTACAAAGAATAGTTTTGTTTCCGAGTGGTTAATAATATGATGTATGTTGTCGGCCTTAAACTCATGCAGTATTGGCACTACAACAGCGCCGTATGATATGGCGGCTATACATGCCGTACCCCAGTTGGAGCTGTTCTTGCCGCACAGCGCTATGCGGTCGCCCGGTTTCATTCCGGCCTCTTCAAACAATATGTGCAGTTTGGCTATCCTGCGGGCAACGTCACGGTAAAAAAGCGTGGCTCCTTTATAATCGGTGAATGCCTCGCGGTCCCAGTTGCTGACAATGGAGTCGCTTATGTATTTGTTAAGGTTTTTCTCTCTGAAGACATTGTCTGAACGGTCGTATCCTGTAATCATGGATGTGAAGGTTTAATGATTTAATTATTTATTGTTTTATTGTTTGTAATCTCTTTCACCGAATATTGTACTTCCTATACGGACCATGTTACTGCCGGACTGTATTGCAAGATGGTAATCACCGCTCATGCCGGCCGATATGGTATTGAATTCGGGTTCTTGACTAAAGTATTTTTCCTTGTAAAGGTCATAAATTTGTTTGAGTTTGCCAAATTCGTTTAACACCTGTTCCTCATTGGCGGTATTGCTTGCCATTCCCATAACTCCGCCTATGGTTATATTGTGAAGATTGCGCCATTCGCCTTCATCAAGCATACGGGTACATTCCTCAATTGTAAATCCGAATTTGGTCTCCTCTTGTGCTATGAACAGTTGCAGATAACAGGTTATATTGCGGTTGAATCTTCCGGCCTGACGGTCAACCTCGGCCAATGACTTAAACGAGTCAACGCCCTGTATTACCGATACATATGGGGCCATATGACGTATTTTGTTGCGCTGTACATGACCTATGAAGTGCCATACTATATCGGAAGGCAGAAGCTGACTTTTGGCGGTCATCTCCTGTACCCTGCTCTCACCAAAGATACGCTGTCCGGCATTATAGGCCTCCTCTATTATCTCTACAGGTTGATTTTTCGATACAGCTACAAGCCTTACTCCTTTGGGTAATTCAGATTTTATTCTGTTCAGATTGTCCTGTATTTTCATATTCAACCTTAAATAATTGTTACAAATTTAATTACTGATACCGATTAACTCTTTTAACCTTTTATATTATTTGCTTTTTGTTGCACATTTTATTGAAATTTGTGCAGTATTGAGTCCGTCAGAGAGTGCATTAAGTTTTATCTTTCCTCTTTTCCCGTTGTTTTGGAGCACAACGAGACATTTTCCGTAAAAGGCTTTCCGATGGTCTGCCTTAAAGCGTTCAAGCGATATGGGGCTGCCGTTGTCAACACCGGCTATGATGGCGGGACCTTCCACTCTGAACTGAACCAAATTCTCGGCGTTGGGGCATAGGTTGCCCTCTTTGTCAAGTATCTCGACTGTCACATAGCTAAGGTCTGTGCCATCGGATTTGATCCTGCTGCGGTCAGGGGTGAGACGTATCTGTGCAGGTTCTCCTGCGGTACTGATCTCACGGACGGCTGTCTCACGGCCCTCCTTTCGGGCCACGACGCGTACCGTGCCGGGTTGGAATGTTACGTTCCAGACTACGTGCAGATGTTCCGCATCTTTGCTGCGTACCCCCTGCGACTGACCGTTTATGAACAGCTCCACCTCATCGGCATTGTTGTAGTAGCACCACATATCAATCTCCTGTCCCGGCTCCCAGTTCCAGTGGGGGAATAGGTGCAGTACGGGGGTATCGGTCCATTCGGATTGATAGAGGTAGTAAACATCCTTGGGGAATCCGGCCAGGTCAACTATACCGAAATAGGAGCTGCGGGCAGGCCATCCGTAGGGGGTGGGCTCGCCAATGTAGTCGAATCCGGTCCAGATATACTGTCCGGCCACAAAGGGCTGGCTGTTCAGAAAGATCAGATTTTCTTCGTGATGGCTGCCCCACG
>Ga0255346_1002605_pt1 | contig 22491 bp, 17 predicted proteins | sample wastewater_treat_FD_194410 | JGI IMG/M metagenome (GOLD analysis project Ga0255346, IMG submission 194410) | Wastewater microbial communities from Lulu Island WWTP, Vancouver, Canada - plant22 | ecosystem: Engineered > WWTP > Wastewater > Unclassified | place: Canada: Vancouver, British Columbia... | reverse complement strand
ATTATTATTTAAAATTTTAAAAATTGTAATTAAAAATAAAAAATGTTATTATAATTAATTCATATAAAAAACTGGAAATTAACTTATATTATTATATTGTATGGGCGGGTGGCTCAGTGGTAGAGCACTTCCCTCACACGGAAGGGGTCACAGGTTCGAACCCTGTTCCGCCCAGAGATTTTGCCGACGTAGCTCAGTTGGTAGAGCAGCTGATTCGTAATCAGCAGGCCATCAGTTCGACTCTGATCGTCGGCTTAAAAATAACCCATATAGGGGGTGGAGAGAAATGGTGGAAGGTCAGTTCTTTGGAGAATACGAAGTTGTCGAGGAAATTGGAAGAGGCGGTATGTCAATTATTTATAAAGCGAAACATCCGAATCTTCCTAAATTTGTTGCTATAAAAGTTCTCTCAAAATATTATTCTGAAGATCCAGCTTTTTTAGAAAGATTTAAAAAAGAAGCGAAAATACTTTCATCTTTCCGTCACCAAAATATAGTTTATATAATAGATTTTAAAAAAGAAGATAATATTTATTTCATAGTTATGGATTATATTGATGGTTATACAGTTAAACAATTAATTGATAGCTCAGGTCCATTATCTATAAAAATAGCTACTAATGTTGTTAAAAGTGTCCTTAATGCTTTATACTATGCTCATAGAAAGGGTGTAATCCATAGAGACTTAAAATGTTCAAATATCATGATTGATGAGAGTGGAAAAGTACTCGTTACAGATTTTGGACTTGCAAAAGAGATAAATATTGATCTTACACAAGAGCCTTCTGCTCAAATTACAGGCACAATTGAATATATGGCACCAGAGCAATTTGATCCAAAATTAGGCTCAGTTACAGAAAGAACTGATATATATTCTCTTGGTGTTTCGTTTTATGAAATGGTCACAGGAAAGCCTCCTTTTTCTGGTGATTCCCTTGTAAATGTAGCTTTCAAGCACTTATCATCTTTGCCAGAATCTCCTCGCTCTCTTATTCCAACCCTTTTACCAAAGGCTGAAAGTATAATCCTTAAGATGCTTGAAAAGGATCCAAAAAAGCGATATCAATCTGCCGAAGAAGCACTAACAGATATTATTGAGCTTGAAGATATTTTAAAGTATTATAAAGAGCCTAAAGAAGAGGCTTCTGACTCTTATTTTGAAATTGTTGAAGATTCATCTTCTAAAAAGGAAAAAAACAAGGTTGAGCCTCCAGAAATAAAAGAAGATCCACTAATCGGTAAAATTATAGGAGGAAGATACCGAATTGATAAACTTTTACTTAAGAGAGTTTTCAGTAAGCTTTATTTCGGTACAGATTTAAATTCAAATAACTATGTAACAATCCAAGTACCAAACGATTCAAGACCAACTTTTAAAACAAGAATTGAGAGTGAAGTAAAAGCTTTAAAAGGAATAGATAACCCTTTATTTATAAAATTTATTGACATTATTTTGGAAGATGATTTATGTTTTGTTATAAGGGAATATATAGAAGGAGATTCAGTAAGGAATCTATTAAGAAAAAGAAAGCCATCAATAGAAGAGAGTATTAAAATAATTTTGGATGTTTTAGAAGGCATACAGTTTCTTCATGAAAACAATATAATTCATAGAGATATAAACTCTGATACAATTATTGTAACACCCGAAGGAAGAGCAAAAATAATGTTTTTGGGTTTAACGAGAGTAGAAGATGCCTCTTCTGTATCAAGTGGAGAATTTTTAGGCGTCGTGCAATATACAGCACCTGAACAAATTACAGAGTCTCGCTCTGATGTACGGAGTGAGATTTATTCTATAGGTATTTTATTATTTGAACTTTTAACGGGCTCTCCACCATTTGATTCTCCTCTTCCAGTTGAAGTTATGGATATGCAGCTTAAACAAAATCCAAGGTTTCCAGAAAGTTCACAAGCAGAAATACCATTGGGCTTGCAGAGGATTGTACTTAAAGCTTTAGCAAAATCCCCCGAACAAAGATTCCAAACACCAAAAGAAATGATTGATGAGCTAAATAAATTTTTACTATCTTACACCGGGAAGAAAGAAGAAACCGAAGAAAGTGAATTTCAAGATGCCTCCTCGATTATTTTTGAAGATTTGAAAAAGACATCAAAAGCAAGCGGAAAAAGAATTTCTTTTTCACTAAAGAAAAAAAAGGATATGCCTAAATTAGAAAAAACTGATATTTCTAAAAGCATAGATGTAGGTTTAAAGGAGAGGAAAACTAAAATTTCTCCTCCTAAGTTAAAACCAATAGCTTCAAAAAAAACAGCCGAGAAAAAAACTTTTAAATATTCAAAACCTATCTTTTATGTAGTTGTCTGTTTAGTGCTTATTGTTACTCTTTATTTTGGCTTTATTAAAGATAATTTATTGGTAAGTAAAAATGTATCTCAAACAAATATTTCACCACTTCCAAATCGTATAGAATTAAGTAGCTTTATGCCTTATGAGTTTTCTCTACCAATAAAAGGGAAAGCGAATATTACAAAAGTAGAAATTGTAGGTTTACCGGAAGATTTGATTGGAGAGGCAAGTTTATCTGATAATCACATAAAAGTAGAACTTTATTCCTTGTCAGGTCAAAGAGTATTACCATTCAATTTTAGCGTTATAGCGTATAATAAAGATAATAGTGAATCTGCAAAGTTAAACCTATCAGGTGTTGTATTAAACAAAAATGCAAAAGTATTGAGTTTTTCACTTTCTGATACTAATTTTGAGCTTGTTTCAGAAAATGGAGTTGAAATTAAAAAATTTGAGACCAAACCTTTAATGTACAATTTCAACATTTATTTACCATTAAGGGATATTGTTACTATATTTGATGGAAAGCTTGAATATGATTATAAAGAAGAGGTTATAACCACTAAATTTAAAGACAGTGTATTTAAGTTCTATTTATTTAAACCCCAATATTATGTCAATGATAAACTTATTCTTGATGGTAACCCTATAATTGAAATTGATGATAAAGCTTATGTCTCATTAATATTTGTTAGCTATAATCTTAATCTATCTTTTAAGTTTAATACGGACAAAGAAGGCAAAAATAGAGTTACAATTACTTATTTTTAACGTGAGGACTAAAGTTGGTTGAAAGTTCAGGATTGATTTCTAAATTATCAGTTTTAATAGCTGTTTCTGATGCTGAAGAAGCTAAGCAAATAGAAAATGCGATAAAAAATGAAACTGATTTAATAATTGAGGATACAATAAATGATGGTTTTCTTCTTTCAGAAAAAGTTAAGATAGTCATTCCAGATATTATTATTATTGATTACCATTTAAAGAATATAGATGTCTTGGAATTTGTTGAAGAAGCTGTTATAAGGTACCCTACTACTGCTACAATAATAATTGTCAACGAGGAAGACCTTGTTGATTTAAGAAAGTTCGTTTCTGTAAGGAATGTTATCGCTCGGCCCTTGAAATTTAATGAATTGCCAAGATTGATAAGAAATTCTTTTGTTTCCACAATTAAGAAGAGAAAACTTTTATCATCCTCATTTAAAGAAAAAAAGCCAGGTGTATTGATAGCAGTTTCTTCAGCTAAAGGAGGCGTTGGTAAATCGGTTATTTCTGCAAATTTAAGCCTAATCTTGGGAAATTTAAAAGAGCAGTATAAGACTATCTTGCTGGATCTAAATATTCCTTATGGTGACCAAAAAGCGATTCTTGGTATTAATCCTGAGAAAAACCAATCCATAATTGATCTATTGCGAATATCTGATGAGCTTACTCCAGCACGCATTAGCTCTGTTGCAGTAAGGAGTGAAGCTTACCCAAATTTTGATATAGTGCTTTCGCCCAATAAAGCTTATTCATATGAAGAGATTGATTCTTCCTCATTGACTCAAACCATAAAAGCTCTTAAATTAATATATGATTTTATAATCATTGATACAAATCCAGGAATTGATCAGATAAATCAGATAATTTTCGAGGAATCCGATAGAATCTTAGTTCTTTTTACTCCAGAAATATCTTCAATTTATCGACTCGTTAATTTTTTAAGAGATTTTCAGGGCTTACGTATAGCAAGACCTCCTGACTTAATATATAACAGAAGAAGTAAAAAAGCAGATAAAATTGTTGGAAATATTCTTGCTAAAGTACTTCCGTATCCAATATATGCTTCAATTACTGAAGATATAAAAAATTTTTCAGAATCTCTTAATTATCTCTATCCAATTGTGACAAAAAAGTGTCATGTAAGGAATGATATTATGCGTCTTGCTCAAGCCTTACTTGAATGGTATAATCAACTATAATGGATATATTAAATTCAGAGGAATTTTACAAAAGTATTAGAACCTATATATTCAATTTTATATCTCCATCTGAAATTTTACGCGAAAAAGAAGAGAACCCCCAAAAACTTAAAGAAAAATTACGGAACCTATCAATAACGGCTATTCAAGAATCCAAGAAAATAATTCCAATAGTTCATCAAGAAGCGATCATAAATAGACTTATAAACGAAGTTTTTGGATTCGGTATTATACAGCCGCTTTTAGATGATGAAAGTATTACAGAAATTATGATAAATGGACCAAAAGAAGTTTATGTAGAGAGGAATGGTAAAATTGAACTAACTGACTTAAAGTTTGATAGTTATGATCAAATTCTTCAGATTATTGATAGAATTGTGAGCCCTTTAGGAAGAAGAATTGATGAGTCAAGCCCTATTGTGGATGCAAGGCTACCTGATGGAAGCAGAATTAATGCAGTTATACCACCAATATCAGTTAAAAGCCCTACTCTTACGGTAAGAAAATTTAAGGAAACTATTCTCGATTATGAAAGTCTTATTAATTTAGGTACTTTATCCCAGGAAATGAGCACTCTTATAGATTCTCTCGTAAAAGCGCGAGTGAATATTTTAATTTCTGGAGGAACTGGATCAGGTAAAACTACATTATTAAATGTATGTTCTACCTCAATTCCTAAGGATGAAAGAATAATTACAATTGAGGATTCAATAGAGCTAAAGCTGCACCAACCACATGTTGTTTCTCTGGAAGCAAGACCACCAAACATAGAGGGAAAAGGCGAAGTTACTATACGGAACATCGTAATAAATTCTCTACGTATGAGACCTGATAGAATTATAGTTGGAGAAGTAAGAGGACCTGAGGCTTTTGATATGCTTCAGGCAATGAACACAGGACACGATGGATCTTTATCAACTATTCATGCTAACTCTCCAAAAGATGTCATTTCAAGACTTATTTCTATGGTCTTTATGGCTGGAGTAGATATGCCTGTGGCAGTTTTGAGAGAGATGATTTTTAGTGCTATTGAGGTTATTATTCAAACTTCTCGATTCCGTGATGGCTCACGAAAGATTACTTCCATAAGTGAGCTTACCTCTTTAGAAAATGGCGAAATAATAATGCATGATATTTATAATTTTAATTTTGAAAATATTGATCAAAATGGTAAAGTCAATGGTAAGTATGTATATAATGGTATAAGCGAAAGAATAGAAAAAAAGATTTCAAGCTTTTTTAAAGGAGAAAGCAAAGAAGTAGAAGAAGCCCCAAATAAAAAAAAGATTGATTCTATCCTTAAAATTCTTGAAGACAAAGAAGCTGATCCTTCAGAAAATAATATTGATTCATAAAAGATGATTTATTTTAATAGGTATAATATTATATGAATAGAAATAAATTTTTAAGGATTTAAAAATGAGTAAAAATAAAAAAGTTATTTCTTCTAAAATTTTTGATCCCTTCATTATAAAGAAGGAGAAAGAAAAACCAACTGTTGCTTCTAAGGTTAATTCAAGAGTTTCAAATCTTATCAAAGAACTTGATTTGAAGATAACTCCAATCTTATTTGTTTTAGCTATAATTCTATTTGCAATAATTATCTTCTTATTATTTATGTTCATTTTTAACAATGTTGTTATGGCTATTTTAGGTCTCATTGGTGGTGTTTTAGTTTTTAGGAGCTTTTTAACCCGCAGAAGGAAAGAAAAAGAAACACTTTTTACTAAACAACTTCCAGATGCTCTTGTAGCTGTAGCTAATTCTTTAAAAGCAGGGTTTTCGCTTGATCAGGCACTTGAGTTTGCTTCTATATCAATGCCTGAACCTACGAAAAGCGAGTTTTCAAGAATACACCTTAATTACAGAGTTGGTTATTCATTACAAGAAGCAATCGAGACACTTCCAAAAAAATATAATAATACTGAGGTAAAGCTCTTTGTGTCAAGTTTAATTTTGCAAAACCAGATTGGAGGAAATGTTATTCCATTCTTAAATGAGTTGAGTGAAGTTTTAAGAGAACGTCTTCGATTAAAAGAGCAGGTTGTCGTGGGCACTTCACAGCAGAGACTTTCTGCAACAATCGTTACAATAATTCCTTATGCTATTCTTATGCTTTTACAGCTTTCAGGTTATAATGCTTTAACTTCCACCTTTCGAGGGGTTCTTCTGCTTATATTTGCTATATGTTTGCAAGGGGTTGGATTGGTGGTAATGAACACTTCAATGAAAATTGATATTTAAAAGATGAATTTAACTCCTTTTGACCAATTTATAATAGTTGCCATCATTATCCTTTTGAGTATTTTAATTTTGGTTTCCTCTTATAATAGAAAGCGGGAAAGAGCAAAAAGAAAAGCTGAATTAGTTTTTGGAGAACCATTAAAAAAACCTAAAAGAAAAAAATCGCCAAACATAATAGTAGGAACTCTTTATAACCTTTCAAAAGCTTTTTTTAAGTTATTCCCGACTTTAGAAAAAATTCTTCCATTCCCAAAAGGTAAATCTTTAAAGGATATTGAATATCGTCTCGACCTTACTGGCAGACCATTTGACCTCGATGCAAAAAGTTTTGTTAAACTTAAATATTTTTCTGCATTAATATTTTTCTTTATTTTATCTATTGTTGCACTTGGTAACAGCAGATACGATTATTTTGTATGGGCATTTGTGTTTGGTGTTATAGGTTATTTTTATCCAGACCTTTATTTAAAAAGCCTACTTGATAATAGGAAAAAACAAATTAGTAGGGAGCTACCTGATGCAATGGACTTTATTTCACTGAGTCTTGCAGCAGGAATGAACTTTCAATATGCTGTCGATGAATATGTAAAAAGAAACGATACTTTGCTTGCCGATGAATTTTCAATTTTCTCAAATAATGTAAGAGTTGGAATGTCAAGAGTTGAAGCCTTTCAACATATGCTTGAGAGAAATGAATCAGCTGAACTTAGAAGTTTTCTTAGTTCAGTAATACAGGCAGAAAGACTCGGAACTCCTTTAAGACCGGTGATTACCTCTCAGGCTGAGGAGCTTAGAATTAAGAGAAGGCAAGCAATTGAAAAATCTATTGCTTCTGCTCCAGTGAAAATGCTCTTTCCTTTAATTCTTTTCATCTTACCAGCAATGATGGTTATTATATTGGGTTCAGTTTTACTTCCTTCGACTGAATCGGGAAAGAGTGTTTCTATTACTACTGATAAGTATATTTATTACAGAGTTACACCAGATGTTAAGGTTAGCATTAATGGTAAAGAATTTCCAGTTCTAAATGTTAAAAGGACTTTAATGGGAAATAATGACTATATTATTAAAGTGGAGCCACCTATAATGCTCACCACATCTGAAGAGAAATATCTTAGGAATTTCTTTGATAAAAATAAGAATGTTTTTGAAGCTAATTTTGTGAGGATTGAGCTTCCTGAAAATAGTTTAGTTTATCTTAATTTGGAGATAACTGCAAAAAATGGCGTAAAAAGTAAAAAATTATTAGTGTATAAATATGTAAAACTTGAACTATCTGATTTTACAGATTCGACTATTTCGAGGAAAAATAAAAAAATAAGTTTTAGCGGAAATGTATCAGCTGGTTGTAGAGTAAATTTATCACTTAATGGTAACTCTCTTCCGCTAAAAAGTTTTGATGAAAATAGTGGTTACTTTTTATCCAAAGAGGGAACGCTTAAGGGTGGAACTAATAAATTAATTATTAATATTATTGATGAAAGTGGATTAAGCTGCTCTGTGACTAAATACATTAAGTATGAAGGAGTAGAGGTTAGAGCTGAATTTAAAGAAAAAAAAGAAACATTTGAATACTTTGCAACATTAATTGGTAAAGCCACAAAGGGTAGTACTGTAGTTATAAAAAAAGAAGTTACGGAGAAAGGAAAAGTAATTTACAAAGATGTAGTAAAAATCAATATAGGAGAAGAAGTAGAAAATTTTGAAATAAAATTGCCTATTGAGCCAGGGACCAATAAATATCTTATTTATGCTGTAAAAGATGGCTTAGAAAGCCCTTACATAAGGCAAGAAATTGTAAGAAAACTTATAGAATGAGAGTGTTTATTTTATTATAAGGGAGAGAGGAAAAATGAAGAAATTTATAACTAATACAGAAGGGCAAACTGCCTTAGAGTATGTTTTAATAATAGCTGTTCTTATACTTGTATTAGTTGCTGGTATTCCCCCTCTTAGGGAGGCTGTAGATAATGTTTTTGATGCAGCTATACCTTTTCTTAACCAAAAACCTTAAAATATTTTAAAATTTTACTTAATTATTCTTGACATTTTAAAAATATTTATATAAATATTAATCTACCATTTAAAATGGTTTTAAATTTTTGGGAAAGGAGGAAAAATTGATGAAAAATTTTCTCAAAGATGGTAATAGGTCAGCTCTTCTGAAAACCAATTCAAAAATAATAACTTTTAAAATTCATTTATACTTTGAAGACTAAAATATGTTATTTTGGTGGAGGTCTAATATTAAGAACATCCTCATATGATTTTAATGGTTTAGTTGTTAAAGATATAAATATATCTAAAGGTTCAATATCTTTTAGTATTCCAGTCTGTAATATACTCATAATAATTTCATGCCTTCTTGCACCACTTATCGATCTATTGCCAAATGTTATCTTTCTCATAATAACATTTGGTCTTAAGTTCCTTTCAGCTCTGTTATTTGTTGGTTCAATTTCAGGATTATCCATAAATGTAAATAATTCATTATTAAACTTTATTATTCTTTTCCTAATTCTTTTTGTATCATCATTCTCTAATTCAAGCTGAAGCAATTTCATTATTTTTACAATTGTTTTATCCCTTGAATTATTTAAATCTTTAATTGAGATTAATTCTTTCCTAAATTCATTCCATTTCGCTATAGCATCCTTAAATAATTCTTTAAGTTCGCTTAAGAATTTGAAATCAATTGAATTATCAGGAAATTTATTCTTTTCCATTACTCTATTTATTTCAACAAGTAAATGACCTATACATCTTTGATTACCTTTTGCATTTATGCCATTGTAAGCAGAATAAAAATCACTTGTTAATATACCATTGTAATTATTACCAAGAACATCTCTTACTACTCTACTACTTCTGCTTTCATCAATCTTAAAAAGGGCATTATCCTTATTTGTAAATATCCAGAGCCAGTTATTACAACCATTTACTCTCCATCCAGTTTCATCGCAATTAACATTTGACGATTTTCTAATCTCTTCTTTTATTCCCTCATAGATAATAGAACCATTTTCAGCTTGTTCCTTATTAAAGTTCAGGAATGATGAGTGTGTAATTTTTAAATCAAATAGATCTTTAAATATTCTTTCTACCTTCCTGTAAGGTAATCCCTGTAGTCTTAAATAACCGCACATTGCTTTAACATTGGGTCCTATTCTATCATGATTTAAACTTAAATCATGATAGCAAATATCATGATTATTCAAATTACCAGCATCATTAGTAGTATTGTTAGTAGTAGTATTAATTTCTCTTTTAAATATTTTATTCTTTTTCGGATAAACAGGCTTTTTGCATTTCTTACAGTATCCGAAGTGGAGCCTGTAACATATAACTTTTTTTCTTATCTCAATATCTTCTACAATATGTTCATCAAATGTATTATCATAAATTCTCTCTACTTCTCCACCACATATATCGCAACGCTCTGGATAAATATCTATAAACTCATTAATTTCTTTTGGCTTAACTCTACTTTTTCCTTTATGCCCAATTAGAGCTCCTCTTTTAGGTCCATTGATAAAGTCACCGTTATTATCTTCATCGCCATTGGAACCTCTCTTTTTAATATTTGGCTTAAATATCTTTCTAAGCATAAGTTTTATCGAATAGCTTAATCTTTCATTATCTGCTTTAAGTCTTTTATTTTCTTCTGTTAAATAATCTATCTGATCTTTATCTTTTGTAATTAATTTTTCTAATCTTTCAGCATATTTCTTTAGATTATTCAGTTTATCGAGTAATTCATAGATATTTCTATTATTATTTCTGATTAAATATGGGCAGTTTGTTCCTAACTTACAATCCATGACTTTTTAGAGACTATATATATCATCAATCAATTTCCTTTAACTTTTTAACTGCATCTTTAACTAAAGGGTATACATAATATTGCCTGATAAAACCATGATAGAAATAATTAAGACCTCTTCTTCCTTCTCCATTAGTTTCTCCAAGTAATATCCAGTTAGCAGCCTTATACACTGTTCCTTTAAATCTTTGTATATCAACAAATGTTTCAAGAAGAAGTGGTTTAAAGCCATATCTTTTCTCCCAGTCAACTGGTAATACATTAACAACTTCAGAAAGAATCTTTGATCCAAGATTATTTATTCTTATCCAGGGGAGAATAAGGAATCTTACATTATTTACAATTAAATGTCTGTTTCTCTTTAAAGTAGTATTGTCCCAACCAATCCATTTGTCTCTCAAATGATGGTGATAAATACCATTACCGAAACCAATTAGAGCAACAAGTATTTTATTATTATTATTGCAGTTATTGTTGCAGATATTTTCGTTATCGTTATTAATATTATCAAACAAGCTTAAACATTTTGCATCTTCTGGTCTCTTATACCTATTGAGTGGAACAGAACTTTTTATGCTTTTTGAATCTAAATTATTTAAATTTAAGTAAACAAAATACTTTAAGTATTTGCCAACTATTCTTTTATATCCAAGATAATGATACTCTTGTATTAGATATCTCCATAATTTTAAGTCGGGAGTATTTGAGGCAGGCTCAATAATAATGCTTTTCTTACCAATAATAGAACCTGTAATTGTTTCTGTACATGTAATTATTTGATCAAATTTAACATCTCTTTTAGTTAATGGTTTAATCTCTTTATATCCACCACTACTCTTTCCTTCAGGCAATGTTAATAAGCCTTTTTTCTCCATTCTTCTTAAGACATCCAGACAAGCTATATATTTTAATCTTCCATTTTCCTGATACCAGTTTAATTCCTTGCAAATAAGTTTTGCTAAGTTGTTTCTATTTTTATCTCTGTTTTTATCGATGATGTTCTTAATTAAATCTATTTCACTTTCTCTAAACTCTTTATCTCTAAATATGTAGCTTTTATCCATACAACTAAATATATAACAATAAATAATAAGAACACAAGAGTTTTTATTGTTTATTTATTGGAAATTATGAAATATTTCAAAAAAGAAAGAAAAATATTCAAAGATAAAATATTGCAGGCCTGTTTGTTATTTGAAAAAGGATCTTTAAGATATTAAAATTATGTCAAAAGTTGATTTTATTTTAAGAGGAGCTAAACTGATACCAAAGATGAAAGCGGTCAAACAATCCTCGAGTACGCATTAATCATTGCAGTCCTTGTCCTTGTTATTATTGCAGCAATTCCTCAATTAAGCACTGCTGTAAAAAATGTTTTTGGTGGAGTTCAGCAAAAGTTAGTAGTTCCTCCAGAAGAATAGCAGTTTAAAGTTTCATCTCCATGTTAGTATTGTTTATCTTAACCGCTATCGTGGCAATCGGTTCGGGATACTCTGACTTAAAAGTTCGGCGTATCCCGAACTTTTTTACTTTACCAGGGATTTTGGTTGGTTTCATATTAAATTTTATATTATTTGGTATGCCTGGACTTAAGAGTTCAGCAATTGGCTTTTTAATTGGGTTTGGATTTTTCCTTATATTCTATTTATTTGGTGGTATGGGAGCAGGCGATGTTAAATTAATGGGTGCAGTAGGAGCACTATTGGGTTACCCAATGATTATTCAGTCACTTATATTTACTGCTTTTTCTGGAATAGGTATAATAATTGTTCTTCTATTCCCAGCTATACTCTATGCAATTAGAACTATGAATTTTTCAAACATTTGGTCCCTAAGGAAAGTATATATTCCTTATGGATTGGCAATTTCCATTGGGACACTTTTAACTCTTGCATTTAATTTAAATAAGATTATTTAATTCTTATGATTAAAAAATTTTTAATAGATAAAAAAGGCACAACAACTATTGAATTTGCAGTTATATTTCCTTTGGTGTTTTTCATTTGTTTCTTTTGCATTCTCCTCCTTTTTAGGATTGGCGATGGTATGATACTTCAATACGAGACTTCCAGATTAAGCAGGCTTGAGAGCACTGGTGTCACTTTAGAGGAAACTGATCCTTACTATGATGATTTAATAGAGTTTCCAACTCTTAATGTTTTTACAGAAAAAGAAATTTCGAGTTCTACAATCGAGGAAGAAGGTATTGATTTTCTGACTACGAGAGTCTTTGTATCAGAGCCAAGAGTGCCACCACTACTTACTTCCTTAAGTTTGCTTGAATTAGGAGGAGAGGTAAATCAAGATGAATATTCTACCCTTTATTCCTCCTCGATTAGAATTAAGGAGCCTTATTTCCCGCTCCCATCATCATAAAAAGAGTTTCTCATCTAAAATTATCTATCAAGACGTGGTACCGCAAGTCTTCCCGGGTCCCAGTGAAACAAATTTTCTCTTCTAATATTATCTATCAAGACTTAAAAATGGTCTGGTTTCCTTAATAATTGATTTTGATGATGAAAAGACTTTTGTCATCCTGCATCCCCTCTTCGTCATTCCCGCAACCTATTTCTTGTCATTCTGTGCTCGTTTCGGAATCCCCTTCTGTAATTCCTCGCACTCCTCTGTCATTCCCGCGAAAGCGGGAATCCAGGAAGTATTTCTTTTTCTAATAGAAAGGAACATGAATTCAGGATAGAAACATTTAGGTATAACAATTTCTTCTTCAAACATAAATAATGAAGTGAGAATATGGATTTCTTAATAGTTGATTTCAGGAATTACAGAAAATTAAAATAACAAAGAAAAAAGTAAAAACACTGGATCCCCAATCAAGTTGGGGATGACAATGGGATGGTTTTCGGGAATGACAGTGGAGTAGTTTTCGGGGATGACAATTACTATGGATCCTTTATAAAAGATTTCAAGGATGACAACCACTCACCAGTCCTTCTGAGAGAGTGTATTTATATTTTTGCTCCGTAAGAGTCTATTCTTTTTATAATACTTATAAAAATTGGCCTGGATCCTCGATAAAAGATTTCGAGGATGACAGTGGTGATGTCATTCAGAGCGATTGCGGGAATCCAGGAAGTATTTCTTCTTTAAAATATAAAGTAAAGAAACATTGGATTCTTATTCGGGTCGGAAAAAACAAAGAAAAAAGAACAACAAAAAAGACAAATATGAAAATTCTTCGAAATAATCATGACAATACTACACATTAGGAATGAATAAGTACATTACATCGAGCAATTGCGAGAATCCGGAAAAATTATGTTTTAACTATTTTTGGAGACCCTCTATTGCGGAAAGGTAATTTTTAGCAATCATGTTGTTGGGATAGAGTTTAAGAGAAATATCTAAACTCTCTTTTGCTTTTTCGAATTCATACTTATCGATAAGATAACCTGCCAATTCCGCGTAAATCATACTTTCTATCCTATTAGTATCGCTGATTGAATACATATATGTAGATGCATCCTTCAGATAATCGTATCCTGTTTCAGGTTCATTATTATCTAAATATAAATAACCTAAATAGACTTTACTTTTATAAACCCTTAATTTTATACCTGCATCTGTTGTATTTGAAAAACTTTGAATTTTATCAATGCATTCCCCAAATCTTAGATAATCTCTTTTCTTTAAGTAAGTATAAGCACGAGATAAGTAAACATCTAAAAGTAGTAAATTATTTTTTAACTCTATTGCTTTCTTCTCAAAAGTTGAGAGATCTTTCAAATTATCTTCAATTATTTTTGGATAATTGATTATATCTGAGAGTCTATATTTTCCATTTTCCATTTTGAATGTATGTGGGAGCATTGGGACACCATTCATTTCTCTAAAGCAAATTAATTCATATTTACCATCCAAATCAATATCTTTTACGTCTATTTTTGTGTATCCAGGTAGAAGTTTTACTTGTATTTCAGAGAAAGTATCATTATTAATCCTAAAAATCTTAATTCCCTTTTCAGCTGAATTATCAATAGTAGGAACAATGATTTCAAGATTTCTATCACCATCTATATCTAACAGCTCTCTTTTATCACTAATGGAAGTGCTTATTCTCAATGGAGTTAAAATGATTTCACTCTTTGGTTCATACGATTTTGCATCATACATAAAAATAGAGTCTATTTTTGTATCTATCTCTCTTGCAAAAACTATATATCGTTTCTCGTTTTTCGCAACTCTTACTGTATAAATTGCTTTGTTTGTCATATTTATAGTTGGATTATAGGCGCCAGGTAACACTTCATATTTTTCACTTAATTTAGCTAAAAGCTTTCTCTCACCAGCGGAATGAAGTGTCATAATTACATTTTCTTCTTTAAAATGCAATTGTGAAATAAAAATCAAAAAAACAATAATTAAAGGTAAATATTTTTTCATATATTGATAAATTATCACTAAAATTTATTTTTCTTCAAACATGCTCATTTAATCTTATTAATAAAGGCATTTAAAACAATTTTTAACAAAAAAATGTTAAAAAATTATTAAAAATTTTCAAAAAAATTGAAAAAATATGGTCAAAACTCTTGCATTGTTATAAAAATATAGTAATAATGAGAGAAAATCTCTTTAAAGGAGGTATAATTAATGACCAAGACTGATTTAGTTAAAGAAGTTGCGAAGAAAGCTAAACTTTCCCAAAAGGAAACAGAAGCTATTCTTAACACCTTTTTCGAAACTGTTAAAGGAACAGTGAAAAAGGGAGACAAAGTATCAATCATTGGATTTGGTAACTTTGAAGCCCGTCAAAGAGCAGCAAGAACAGGTGTAAACCCCAAGACAGGAAAGAAAATGACTATTCCAGCAAAGAAAGTTCCAGTATTCAGACCAGGTAAATCTTTCAAAGAAGCAGTTTCTTCAAAGTAGTTAAGGAACAACTAATTAATTAAAAAAGGGGAGAAGAATCTCCCCTTTTTTAATTTCTGTCTTTTTATATTGATTTAATCAGAAATAAAAAATTTATTTTTTATTATTTTTTCTCACTTAATTTAAAACTTATTGCTTTATCAATAATCCCAAAAATTTTAACTCCACCCTTTGATTTATTTTCTTCTGCTTCAGCTAATACTTTCTCCAATACTATTTTATAATTTTTCTCAATAACTCCTAATACACACTTTTTGTCTGTTAAGTCACTCATTTCCTCACAAATTATGTAAGGAGGTGGACCTTTAAGATTGTCAATTATTGAATTAATATATCCTCCATTGCAAAGGTAGACAATTTTACATTTTTCGGCTGCTAACTCATTAAATAAGTTTAAAGCTACTGCTGAATCATTTGGATTCTCAATAAATTTATATTTAATCTCTATGCTTTTGTTGTATTCTTCAATTCCTTTTTTAAAGGAGTCAATGATAAAACGTGCATTGGGATCATTTTTATTTCCAACGCAAATTATTCCTGCATTTTCATCTTTATTAAGTGATTCTCCAATAGCTTTTCCAGCCAGATATGCTTTTTCATTTTCGTTAAATATGATTGAGGTTAAATTATCGCGATAAACGGGTTTATTATTATCATCACTTGCAATACCATCAATAAGAATGAAATATTTTTCAGGAAACTCAGCACTTACCATTAAAATTTCATCATTCATTAAATATCCCAGTAATACAATATCACAATTCTCAGACAATTCTTTTATATTTGTATAGTAGTCTTTATTTAAATCAGACTCTTTGTATATTATTCTATATTTTTTTGAAGAATTTAGTTCTGTTAAAGATTCACAAATTTTTTTACTAAAAGTTGGTTCATTTAAACCAAATGAATCAGCCAAGAATCCAATTCGTAGCTTTTTTACGTTATTTAAATCAATTTTTCCATTACATGAAGACAATAAAATAGTAAAAAGAATAAATAAAATAAAAATAGTAAATTTTTTCCTAAGCATAAATTTCCCTTTATATTAATATATGAAAAATTATTTTTAAATTATAACATAGCTGTTTGATTTTTTCTTTTTATTATTCTGAATACTGCTTTCTTCACATTAAATCTACTCTATGTTATTTTTATGCTAAGCGGTTTTGCTATTCTAAATAAAAAGTGGAGATTTTCCTTACAACAACACAATTCCGAGAGTGCATCTTATTACAGTTGAGCTAAAAAATTTTTCTGAATCTGTTATTGGGGGAGACTATTTATTTGAAATCCAATGTTATTTTTTCGTCTATATTTATTAATATATATTGTGGATCTCTATGCTTCTTTTGTTTTTAGAGCAATAATAATAAAAGTGGCGTAGAATAAAACTTTAGAAATAAACTGGGAATATTAAGGAATGTTAATTTTTAGAAGGTAATTATTTAAACATTTAATAGCATTCCTGCTACAATAAGGTATAAAAATAATATTTTTTCGTGTGCCGCTTATATAATTAAACAATTTAAATTAACTCTATTTATTAAATAAAATCTTATAATTTAAGAGTTATTAATTTTGAAGGAAACAAAAGTTTATAATAAATCTGCATCACTACCATATGTCAGGAGAAATATAAAGCTTTGGGTAAACAAGCATAGATTTAACAACAATGGGACCAATAAATGGGAAATTTAAACCTTTATAAGTTGCAGATATTGTAATATATTTATATGTCACATTAACAATTTCTTCATTCCAGTCAAGGGTGAATTTCTCTGGATCATTTACTTCCAATACTAAAGGACTATTTGTCGCAAAGGTTTGAATAAGTGCATCGATTTTACTGCTAGTAATTTCAGATGTTTCGCTTTCAGAAACAGAAATTATTCTTGCAACTTCTCTGACCATATTGTTAAGAGTAAGTTTATAATATGTTGACAACGAAAGCTCCAAAGCAAAAAAAGTAATTAATAACATAATGGGTAATAGTAAAGCAAATTCTATAATAGATTGACCGTTTTCATTTATATAAAAGGCAGATACTTTTTTTGCTTTAACCATTTTTAGTCTGAATGTTTTAGCCATTTTTTACACTTTTAAGATATTATACTCAATTTGGAAAAAAATACTAAGATCTTTCAGTCATTTAAGAATATGCTTTCTCATGATGACGGTGAGTAACTGTCATCCCCGAAAACTACTCCAATGTCATCCCCAACTTGATTGGGGATCCAGTGTTTTCTTCTTTTTCTTTGTTATTTTAATTTTCTGTAATTCCTGAAATCAACTATTAAGGAATCCAGTATTTACTTCTTTTTTGTTTTTTCCGATCAAAACAGGAATCTCTTCTTTTTCCTTTTATATTCGATAAGAAATACTTCCTGGATTCCCGCAATCGCTCTGAATAACAAATAGGTACAAATAGGTCACGGGAATGACCTTAAGGAGACCATCCGGTAGCAAAATACAGATATGCTCCCTGAGGGTGACGAGGAGGCATCACCACTGTCATCATCGAAAGTACGCCCACTGTCATCCTCAAAATCTTTTATTGAGGATCCAAAGTAACTGTCATTCCCGAAATCTTTTATCGGGAATCCAGTGTTCTTTTTCTCTCTAACATTTAAAAGAAATAAATACTTCCTGGATTCCCGCAATCGCTCTGAATGACAAAGAGGTCGCGGGAATGACAAGAAAAATCGCGGGAATGACAAAAGTGTTATCATCGTATTAGAAGGAGAGGAACAGAGATTGATAAGAACCTGTGCAGTAATATTGCACTTTCAGAATAACAAATAAAATATGAAAATGCGAAAATTTATAGCTAACATTCAGAATAAGACTCCTTTTGCACATGCCCCAATAAACATTGTCTAAATTAGTATTCCAGGTCTAAATCAACCTTGCTCAGTGGAGCGCCAACTGTTAGATAACTTTTAATGTTTTCTATTGTCTCATCAATCATAGATGTTTGTCCTTCTACCGTAAAGCCTCCAACATGAGGGGAAATAACAACATTCTTAAATGTATGAATGGGGTAGACTGATGGAAGAGCGACTTCATCTTTGGTTTTAGGGTAATTATACCAGACATCTATTGCAGCACCTGCTAATATATCTTCTTTTAAAGCCCTATAAAGAGCGTATTCATCAATTATCAGAGCTCTCCCAACGCTTATTAAGAATTTATCTTTCATCTGTGATAATACTCCCCAATTTAATAAATTTACTGTCTCTTTTGTTAATGGTAAAACATTAAATATAATATCAGCCTTCTGGATTAATTCTAATAAATCAAAAATTATTTCATCAACGAATTCATACTTTTCTTTTGTGAAGTGTTTCTTGAAACCAATAATATGGCAATTAAAACCATTCTTGAGTATTTTAGCTAACTGTAAACCAATGTTTCCCAATCCTAAAATGCCACAATTCTTTCCCATTAATGATACCCACAAATCTTCTTTTGGAGAGCCTTTTATAAATCCATGCCATATCCCCATCTCAAGGTCATTATGATATTCTACAATTCTTCCTAATAATGCGAGACTCAAAGAGACAGCATGCTCTGCAACAGCCTTTGAGTTTCCGTGGGTATTTGCAAGAATTATACCCCTTTTCTTTAATATGTCCTTTTTTAAAAAGTCAATTCCTGCCCAGGGTCCAAAGATTATCTCCAGGTTATTAGCATTTTCAACCTCTTCATTGCTAATATCTCCAATAACTATACCATTTGCCTGCGGAATTAGGCTTCTTAAGTTTTCAGTGTCTTTATATGTAATAAAGGTTGAGTCTGGATATTCCTTCTTTAATTTTTCTATTCTTTCTAACCAGTACTCATTAAGTTTATTTAGAAATACAATAGTCTTTCCCATATATTTTAGTATATAACAAATCCTTTGCTATTTTTATAGCAAAAATTCTAACTATTCATTAAGAATGTTTTAAAATTACTTGCAATTTCTGGAGCTACATCTGGAAGAACCCCCTTCATAACTTTAGAAAGTATATCCGGAAGCATTTTAGGCATCATCTCTTTCATTGAATCTGGCATATCTGGCATCTCTTTTTCCATTAATTTTTGTATATCTGGAGCAAGTTTTGGCAGCATCCCTGGTAGAAGCATAGGCATTAAAGAAGGAAGAAGTCCTTTAAACATAGCTGCAAATGGCTTTCTTATAGTTTTAGGCATATTCATAACTGAATGAGTCATTCCTCTAAATAATGGTGGCATTGCATTAATCATCTCTGGGAACATCTCGTTCATCATGTTTACAATGCCCGATGAACTCATCATCTGAATCGCCTTTGCAAATACTCCCCACATATAATGAATCTGAGGAACAGGGTCTGGGCTATCAACATACCCTAATGCTCGCACTATATAAGTTGCAATATCCTCTACTTCAACTTCATTATTTAGGGATTTGCCAGCTACCCTAAATTGAAACTCACAACAGGGGCAATTTGTTATAATTTTTTCTGCTCCTGCAGTCTTTACCTCGTTGAGGCGAACATCTGCAATTTTATCAGATATTTTTGGCTCACCTACCCTTGTTAAAACGCTTCCACAGCATAATCCATCTTCTCTATTATGTTCCATTTCTACTAATTTTGTGCCGGGGATACTATTTAATATGTTTCTTGGCTCGTCGTAGATTCCACCATGCCTACCAATATGGCAGGGATCATGGTAAGTTATTGTTTCATTTATTGGATTAAATTTAAGTCTTCCTTCGCGAACAAGTTTATCTGCTACTTGAGTAATGTGGAAAACCTTTACATCATAGTTAAGATTAAGCTTCTTTGTCCACAAATTATAATAATGGGTTAAAGAAACCCAACAACCAGGACAAGAAGTAACAATCTGCTTTATGCCTCTTTCTTTAAACTTCTTAACATTGTACTTTACAACTTTTTCAAATAAATCCCATTTTCCTGCCATCATAAAAGGTATTCCACAGCATGATTCTTCATTTCCAAGGTAGTTAAATTTTACTCCGCCATTTTCAAGAATTCTAACTGAATTAATAGATATGTCATTTTCAACATATGATGCAGTGCATCCTGCCCAATAATCCAAGGGTTCATTAAGGTCTACTTCGATATTATCAGGCAGCCATTTATCTCTTTCGCTAATCCTTCCAGTCCAGATGTTTCTCGCTTGTTCATAACTTCCCCCCATCATTTCAAAAGCAGGAAATGTCGGGAAACCTTTATCCTGAACAAGGTATCCTCTCATATCATCCCATTTTTCTTGAATAGGGATATTTACCTGGCAGACTGTATTGCATCTTTTACAGGTAGTACAGAGTAGAAAATTATTTGAAAGGTATTTACTAAAATTCTTTTTGCCCCTTGCATATTCCCTCAGGAAATAAAATTTTCCTCTCGGGGCAGAGCTTTCCCAGCCTTTGCCCATATATTCTGAACATACAACTTTACAATATCCGCACTGAGCACAGGCAAAAGTCTCATATACTATGTCAGAGGCAATTTTTTTGCTTGTTTTCGGAGTTTTGCTTAAAAAATTAGATGTGAGACCAGCTAATGTTCTGCTTCCTTTACCTGCTTTTAAAGCTACCTTAAGTAGAGTTGGAACATATCTTGATGGAAATAACTTTCCTGGGTTTAAGAGGTTCTTTGGATCATATTCTGTTTTAAATTTCCTTAACTTATCCATCTTCTCTTTACCTTTAATTTTGTCTGCTTTATCAGTAAAGAATATTCCAACAGAATATAATCTTCCTCCATATTTTTCGATTATATCCATCATTACAAGAGATTTTACATAGTCAAACGAGAATGCAAATGTCCTCTCATCATGTAATGCAAAGCCAAGCATAACAACCTCATTCTTACCAACAGAATTTCCTTCTAAGGAAACATCCCCAATTGCTTCTCTGACTTCCTTGCACACTTTTGGAAGAGCCTCAATTGAAATTACAGCTTCAGAAGGAATAAGAGATGGCCCTAATCTCTTTTCTCTCATTGGGTAAAATCTCTCACCCCAGAGAAACTTAGCGAGTAATTCACTCTCTTTTGAACCACCATTTTTCCCTGCTATGTCAAGTATTTCCGGATTTATTGTCTCTCCTTCTACCGAAAGCAGTAAATATGCTCCATTATTTATTACCTCAATAGAATCTAAATCAAGATTTTTCACCACTTCTGGATCGGCGAAAATTGGAAATTTCTGTCCTTTACTCTCTTTTAAAACTTTTATCCTTCTTTCAAGACTTTCGCCAATAAAACAGTTTGCGTGATAAATGTTTAACTCTTTTTGTGAGATTTCAAATAGGTATGCCGCAAGATCTTCACTTTTATTAAATCTTAAAAGAAGAGAGGTTAGAGGAATATTTTTATGAATTTTTATTTTAACTTTTGAAATAAGCCCTGTAGTGCCCTGAGCGGAGTAGATTAAGTCAATGTCATCACCACTAAATACTCTTACACTGCCATCAGGCAAGACTGCTTCTATTTCTGAGATGTTATCCCGAAAATAACCATACTTATAACTCCCAATTCCAGAGCCACCTTCTCCAATCCATCCACCTACCGTTGCACCAGGTGCGCTTGAGGGATAAACTCTTAAAGAATAGCCTTTACCATTTAAGTATTTCTCGAGATTCCAAAATACTATTCCAGGCTCAACTTCCACAGTTAATTCATCTTCGGAAAGATTAATCACCTTCCTCATATACATAAAATCAAGTGCTATACCCTTCCCAAAAGGCATTGCATCACCATAACCAGATGTTGCATTTCCTCTTGGTGTCAATGGAATGTTAAATTTACGAGAAAAATTAATAATAAATTTTAGATCCTCTATATCTCTAACCCTTACTACAGCTTGTGGGACAGTATCTATCATTCTATCAACAATTTGTGGTAGACTCCCCATATCGTGGGAATATATTACTCTTTCTGCTTCTTCAAAATTTACAAATTCACCGTCCCCAAAACGTTCTATTAGTTCCTCTTTAGCTTTCCTTGTTAATTTCATAATTATTTTCTTCTCCTGCTTAAATTTTTTAAGTTTAATAATTTGAATCTTATTTCAAAATTAAAGTTCAAATTTCACTTTTTGCTCATAAAAATAAATTCTATAATACTTTTGCTTCACCAGTTTTAAATAGGGCATATTTTGCTAAAAGTGGACCAATTATTTGAGAGTATATAACATTAGCGAGAACCACAGTAGTTATAAAGTTAAATTCTGGGAATACATTTCTTACAGAAATAGCAAAGCCT